>Ga0134100_1000010_pt1 | contig 248327 bp, 248 predicted proteins | sample 11_taG_2_FD_94444 | JGI IMG/M metagenome (GOLD analysis project Ga0134100, IMG submission 94444) | Switchgrass degrading microbial communities from high solid loading bioreactors in New Hampshire, USA - 11_42_5_180_A3 metaG | ecosystem: Engineered > Bioreactor > Semi-continuous > Anaerobic >...
AAGAGGATACTTGCTGTTACCACTGTGGTGATGGGTGGTGGTTACTTATGAAGAGGATACTTGCTGTTACCACTGTGGTGATGGGTGGTGGTTACTTATGAAGAGGATACTTGCTGTTACCACCATGAACAACACGGCCTCACTGAAGGAGGCGCTGACCAGGATAAGGGAGGAACATGGGGACATTGTAAGCATAACTAAGGTCTACCTTGAGAAATATGAGGACCCCCGCGTCCCCATGGATGACGTGGCTGAATACATCGATGAATCCGACATAATACTCGTGGATATAAGGGGTAACGAGAGGATAGGGAGGGAACTCCCGGGCATCCTCAGGGACAGGGATAAGACCGTCATATCCCTGGTCTGGGGGAGCAACCACATACTTTCCCTGACATCCATGGGCAAACTTGATCTTGGTGAACTCGTTGCAGCGGCACCTGGAAGGATAGATTCACTTGTAAGAGAGAGGGACCTTGAAGCCATACTCGAACTGCACGGGTCAGATGAGATCAGGGATGACCTCAAGAGATGGTTCCAGGCCATGGACTACTATGGGGCCGGCGACCCCGACAACCTCATGAACCTGATACTCTTCCTCCTGGACAGCTACACAGACCTGGAGGTTCCCTTCGAGGACCCGGTGGAGATGCCGCCCTACGGGCTCTACCTCCCCTTCAGGGGATTCTACAGGGACCTGGAGTCCTACAGGCGGGCTTCAAACTTCAACCCGGAGCTCTCAACAGTTGGCATGCTCTTCTATTCAGGGATGCACTTCGATGACACGAGACCCCTGGTTGAGGAACTCTACAGTCGCCTCCATGGAAGTGTGAACTGCACCGTGGTCTTCTCGGACGTCGAGAACAACCTGAGGGCCATCGAGGAGTACATGGGGGACGTGGACCTCTTTGTCAACATGCAGTACTTCCAGCTGAACCGGGGCCCCCTGGGCGGCGACCCTGGGGCCACAAGGAGGCTCCTGAGGAGGATAGGCGCCCCATACCTCATCTGCCTGAGGGGCTATGAGACAGACCTCGACGAATGGGAGGCAGGTGGTGATGGCCTCAACCCGATGGAGATAGTTCTTGGCATAACACTCCCTGAACTTGACGGGGGCTTTGAACCGGTATTCACGGCGGGTATGAGGACTCTCAATGACCCCGACCTGGGGGAGGTGAGGGTTGTTGACGTGGTGCCAGAGCGCATGGACAGATTCGCTGCAAGGATACTCAACTGGCTGAAGCTGAGGACAATGGAGAACCATGAGAAGAGGATAGGGATAATCCTCTATGACTACCCTCCGGGGGAGGCCAACCTTGGAAACGCGGGCTACCTTGACGTATTTGAAAGCCTGGAGGTTTTCCTCAGGAGGCTGAGGGAGAGGGGATACAGTGTGAGGATACCTGATGAACCCATCAAGGATATTCTCATGAGGGAGGGACTCATCAACAGTCCATCCTACCATGAATATGGCGGCCAGAGGATCCCCCTCAGTGATTACCTGGAATTTTTCAGTCGTCTGCCAGAGAGGATCCAGGATGATGTGAGGGCAAGGTGGGGCGAACCACCGGGGGAGCTGATGGTTGATGGTGATGACATCATCATCCCGGTGACTGAACTGGGCTCGGTCTACCTGTGCATACAGCCCTCCCGCGGGATCATGGAGACCGACAGCTACCATAGCAGGGATAATCCACCCCACCACCAGTACCTGGCCTTCTACGCCTACCTCAATTCAGTGGGACTTGACGCCATCATCCACTTCGGGATGCACGGGACCCTTGAGTTTCTACCTGGAAGGGAGACCGCCCTGGGGGCTGAATGCTACCCTGACCTGCTCCTGGGGGAGCTCCCCAACATATACCTTTACTGGGCAGGTAACACCTCAGAGTCGACCATAGCAAGGAGAAGAACCTACGCCCTCCCGGTGGCGCATGCGTCACCACCTGTGAGGCAGTCTGACCTCTACGGTGACTACCTGGTACTGGAGGAACTCATCGACCAGTGGCATGGGGACCCTGATGATGGGTTGAGGGATGAGATAATTGAGAGGGCCTCACAGCTTAACCTGAGGGGGGATATCCCTGAGATTGAGTCTGAACTCTTCAGGATGAAAAGGCGACTGATACCAAGGGGCCTTCACATAATGGATTCAGAGTGGGACCTCGATGACATGGTCAGCTACCTCCTCGGTGTACTCAGATTTGACAGGGAATACCCCTCCATCCATTCAATGGTGGCAGAGAAGCTTGGACTGGATTACAGGGGTTCAATGGATACATCCACAGGATGGGAGATTGAAAGGCGCGCGGCTGAGGCTTTGAAGAGGATAGTCACAGGGAAGTCAGTGGATCTTCCCCCTGAATACGTTGAATGGGTGCGTAGCTTATCTGAGCGTTGTGACTTCAGGGGTGAAAGCAGGGGCCTCCTTGAGGCACTTGAGGGAAGGTATGTGAACCCCTCCAGGGGCGGAGACCCAATCAGGGACCCTGAGGTATACCCGACAGGCTACTCCATGCACGCCTTTGATCCCATGAAGATACCGGCACCCCTGGCCGAATCAAGGGGCAGGCTTGCAGCCAGAAAACTCCTTGAGGACTACCTGGAGGAAAATGGGAGGTACCCCGAGACCGTTGCAGTGGTTCTATGGGGATTCGAAACCCTTAAAACAGGTGGAGATACCATTTCAATGATCCTGGAACTCCTGGGGGTGCGCATAAACAGGAAGTATGGTCCATGGGCAAAGAACATAGATGTCATACCCCTCAATGAGCTTGGAAGACCCAGGGTTGATGTCCTGGTGAACATCTGCGGCATATTCAGGGACACACTCGGATCCCAGATTGAGATACTTAACAGGGCCTTCAAAACTGTTGCAGGTCTTGACGAGGACCCTGAGGATAATTACATCCTGAAACACAACCTTGAGGATGGATGGGTGAAGGTCCCCCCGAGGATATTCGGACCTGGACCAGCGGAGTATGCCAGCAGCATCCCTGATATCATAGGAGGTGGTGCCTGGGATCAGGAGGATGAACTGGCAGCAGCCTACCTGGGGGAGATGTGTTACGCCTATCTCCCGGATTCTGTGAGAGAGGCACCGGATGAATTCAGGAGGAACCTCCAGAGGGTTGAGCTCGTGGCCCAGGAGAGGGATAACGTGGAGTATGAGGTTACAGACCTTGACCACTACTATGAATTCATGGGTGGCCTCACCTCCTCGGTGCGGAGCCTGGGGGGTTCCTGCAGCGTCAGGGTCGTGGATTCAACTGAGGATGAAATCTACGTTGAGGGCCTTGATGAGGTTATAGGGAGGGCTGCAAGGTGCAGAATCCTCAATCCGGTCTGGCTGGATGGGATGCTCGCCCATGACCACCATGGTGCCAAGAACATCAAGGACCGGGTGGAACACCTCCTGGGATTCTCTGCAACGACCGGTGCAGTGGATAACTGGGTCTATGATGATGTCGCAGAAACCCTGATACTTGATGATGAGATGAGGAGGAGGATCTCAGAGAACAACCCCTATGCGGCTGTGAGGATGGGTGAGATACTCCTTGAAACAGCTGAGAGGGGTTACTGGGATGCCCCCGATGAGACCCTTAACAGGATCAGGGAGGTTTTTCTTGGCCTTGAATATGAGCTTGAATAGGAAGTTTGGTAGCTCTGCATTATTAGCCCGGATGGAAATTATACGGTTGTAGCAGAATATGGACCCGGAAAGGATATCCGGGTACAGAACCCGGCACCACTGCACACATAATCAACCACAATGGTTTACAGATATACATTCAACTTTTTTCTTTCAATAAAAAAATTAATATAACAGAAAAAATAATATAATATCCATGCCATCTGCCCTTGTCGTCGAGGACGAGGCTGTAACCTCCCTTGAACTTTTAAGGCTCTTGGAATCTTGGGGGTATGAAACGGTCAGTGTAAAGACCGGGGAGGATGCCATTGAAACCGCGCTGAGGATGAAACCCGACGTCATCCTCATGGACATAGTACTCCCCTCAGATGTGGATGGAGTCACAGCAGCAAGGGCCATAAAGAAGGAGATGGACGTCCCACTGATTTTCATCACAGCCTACTCCAGCAGGGAGGTATTTGAGAGGGCAGCCGGGGTCGAACCTGAGGCCTACCTCCTCAAGCCCTTCAACTCCCGGGAACTTGGCTACGCAATGGAACTTGCAATCTACAAGAACCGGATCCAGAACCTGCTCTCACATACCAGCAGGAGGTACCAGGAGATACTGGAAACCACAGGTGAGGGTGTCTGCGTATTCAATGCTGATGGAAGCATCCAGTACTGCAATGAGAGGATGGCTGACCTCCTCTCCATGAGAAGGGAGGATGTTATCGGGAGGAAGATATTTGATTTTATACATCCCTCTGACAGGGAGACCATGGAGCGAATCCTTGATTCATGCAGAAGGGGATCATCGGGTGAACATGAACTCCGCTTCAGGACGGATGACGGGACAAGGTGGGTCATACTCTCAGGTCACCCCCTCATTGAATCCTCCGGCTTCAGGGGAGGATTCTGCATGTTCAGGGATATAACGCCCCAGAAGATGCTTGAGAGGATGCTGAGGAGGAACAACAGCTGCCTCAGACTTCTAAGCAGGATCAACCGCCAGGCAGCCATCTCAGCCACCCCTCAGGAATTGATGGAAGGGGTTTCCGGGATCCTGATGGAGGCCAGATACTCAGGAGCATCCTTCAGGGAATCTGATGGAACCGTGATTGCAGGGGAGGGTGAAAAAAGAGTATCACCACTCCGGCCAGGCATCATCGCCGGGGAGGATACCTCAACTGCAGTCATTGAACTTGAAGATTGCAGCAAACCCCTTTACTTTGTGGTCTCAGCCCCCAGGATGATTGACGATGAGGAGCTGGGCTTCCTCAGGGAGATAGCATCCAGCACAGCCGGTGCCCTCAGGAGGATGGAATCAGAGCGGAGGATGAATGATATTTCCTCAAGGTACCGGGAACTCTTTGAGAATGCAGGTGATGCAATATTCCTGATGAAGGACTTCAGGATAATAGGATGTAACAGCAGGGCCCTTGAACTATTCGGGGGAGATGAGGAAGACATACTGGGCAGAAAACCATGGGAGCTATCACCTGAGTACCAGCACCATGGTAAGTCCTCAGAAATTGCCCGGAAACTTATTGAGAGGGCAATGAATGGCGAAAAATGCGAGTTCACATGGATCCACAGGAAGATCAGCGGTGAGACATTCCCGACAAGGGTGGTCCTCAGCAGATCAGGTGACATTGTGATGGGCATTGTCAGGGACATGACTGAACTCTACAGGGCCCACAGGAAGTTAAAGGAGGAGCACAGAAAGTTCAGGGACCTGCTGGAGTCCATACCCGACCCTACCTTCGCCCTGGATACCCGTGGAAGGGTGATAGCCTGGAACCGTGAGATTGAGAGACTCACAGGCGTGAAAAAGGAGGAAATCCTCGGGAGGGGTAACAGGGTCTACGCAGTTCCGTTCTATGGCAGGAGGACGCCGGGGCTCCTTGAATTCCTGCTGAACCCTGGAAGGGCCCCTTCAAGGTACCGCAACATCAGCAGGGAGGGTAATGCAATCTATGCAGAGGTCCATGTTGAGCACATGGGCAGGCACTTCCAGCTCAAGGCATCCCCGATCTGTGATGCGGAGGATAGAACCGTGGGGGCCATAGAGATACTGAGGGACGTTACAGATTACATTGAAACCAAGGAGAAACTCAGAAGATCAAAGAACCGTTACAGGGCAATATTTGAGAACAGGGCCACCCCCACAGCCATCACAGACCGGGAGTGGAATATCACAGGGACAAACAGGGTCTTCAGGGAACTCTTCGGTGTTGATGAGGGCTTCAATTTAAGGGACCTGCTGGACCAGGATGAACTTCAGAAACTTGAGAAACTCCGGGAATCCCAGAGGGCGCTGATAAGGATGAAGGGGGTCAGGGGAAACCTCCATGTCATGGTCCACAGGGGTGATCTTCCAGATTCAGGTCAGATGATCCTGAGCTTCAATGACATAACAAAACTCAGGGAGTCCCAGCGGAAACTGAGGGATGAACTCCGTGTTAGAAGGGTCCTCAGTGAAATCTACCCACAAGCGGTCTCAACTGATAATCTGGTGGAATTCACAGAGTACATACTCGATGCTACATGCAAAGTTACAGGCGCAGATGGAGGAATCATAAGACTGAGAAATGGGGAGACAATCACCATCACAGAAGGGATGGAACCCACTGAAGAGGTTCCAGACCTTGAGGGACTCTCAGAGGATGGTAAAATGATCCGCATAACCTCCTCCTCTGCAGATATGAGCTCAGAGTTCATACTCAGGGGCAGCAGCTTCAGCAAAGCGGATCTCAGGGCTGTCAGGCACATCTCACAGTACTATATGCTGGCTGTAAAGCAGATCAGCTACAGGAGGAGGATGAATGAGCACTGGAACCACCTCAGGCTCATAAATATCATACTCAAGCTGGCTGATACAGAAGACCCTGAATTATTCCTCAGGGGAGTCCTTGATTTCATAATCAGATGCCCTGAATTCAATGGGGGATCAGCATACCTTGACCCAGATTTAAAGGTTGAGAGGGGATTGATACCTCCAGACAGCATTCCAGATACAGAAGGTGTCAGGGTGGATGGAGAAATCATTGAGATACCCCTGAGTGTGGATGGGGCTGTAAGGGGTGTCTTAAGGCTCCAGGCAGCATACAGTGACGTTAAAGAAAAAACTGAGTTCCTGGAGGTACTTGGAGGGGAAATATCCGATGGTCTGCAGAGGATAACCATGCGAAATCAGCTCAGGGAATCCCTCCGTGAGAAGGAGGTCCTGCTGAGGGAGATACACCACCGGGTCAAGAACAACCTCCAGATAGTGGCAAGTCTGCTGTCCCTCCAGACAGCATATACAGACAACCAGGAGACCCTCAATGTCCTCAGGGATAGCCAGATGAGGGTCAGGGCCATGGCAGTTGCCCATGAGAAGATATACAGGTCAAGCAGCCTCTCCATGATAAATGTTGGAGACTACCTCAGGGCAATTGCAGAGGAGATGACCACCCTGCAGTCCACCGGTGGCCTCCTTGTGGATCTCGATGTCCACTATGATGATATAATGGCTGAGATGGACAGGTGCATCCCCCTGGGCCTGATAACCAATGAGATAATCTCCAATTCAATCAAACACGCCTTCACAGGGGACAGAGGCAGGATAGTGATCTCACTCAAGAGGGAGGATGATCTTGGTATCCTTGAAATATCAGATAACGGCAGGGGGCTCCCTGAGGACTTTAACATTGATGAACTGGAATCACTCGGAATGCAGCTTGTATCAAACCTTGTGATGCAGATTGGGGGTGAACTGGAATATGGAAACAGGGATGGCGCATTCTTCAGGATCACGTTCCCACTTGAATGAACTATTCCACCCTTCCAGCGCCCCTGAGCATCAGGGACCTTTCTATCCTGGCTATGAAGTACTTCATCCTCAGGATCTTGTCCGGGCTTGTGGATACACCGTCAACACCCATCTCAACAAGTCTCCTGACTAGCATGTAACTGGTTGCAGCGTATCCAGCGGCATAGACATTCACACCACCCTCATGACAGGCTCCTATAACATCTCCCACCAGTCCAAGCACTGCAGGGTGTGAGAGGTTAAAGAGGCCGGCCACGCGGGTGCTTCTGCGGTCAACTGCAAGGCTGCACATTGTGAGGTCACTCATGCCAAGGGATATGAAATCAGCGCCAGCGGCCAGGAGTTCATCAATCTGGAGGGCCACCGATGGTGTCTCCACTGATGCCCCGACCACTATATCCCTGTGGGGCGTGATTCCTGACTCCTCCAGGAGTTCAACTGCAGTCACGTACTCATCCATGTCCCTGAGAAATGGGAACTTAAGCTGGAGGTTCCTGTAACCAGAATCCAGGAGGTTCCCAAGGGCCTCGAATTCAGCCATCAGGATCTCAGGTTCCATCAGGTCCCTTGTTATAGCCCTCATTCCAAGGAACGGGTTCCTCTCACAGGCTTCGAAGGAGCCCCTTAGATTTGTGAGCTCATCAACAGGGATATCGAAGGTCCTGAATATGACGGGTTTCGGGTGAAAGGCCTCAAGTATCTCCCTGAGCCCCTTCTCAAGGACTCCTGCCAGTTTTCCCTCTCTCAGGAGGAGGTGGGGGTGTTTCCCGGTCTCTATCACCATATTTTCTATCCTTACTGAGCCGACACCGTCTGCGAATTCAGCCACCTTTGGTGCCAGCCAGGGAAAGTTGAGGTTTACCATGACATCGGTGGCTGTCTCATGGAAACCGGGGGTATCCTCAGCCTTCACCCAGTCCATCACCCCGCGGTAGATCCCCCCTGTTTTTCCATCAACCGTTACTATCATACCTTCACGGAGGACCTCGGTGGCAACCTCTGTTCCAAGGACACAGGGTATGCCAAGCTCCCGGAGGGTTATCGCGGCGTGACTTGTGAGGCCGCCGTAGTTTGCTATGACAGCGCCTGCCCTCCGGATCTCAGGTAGCATGTCCCGGGATATCTTCCTGAAAACAGCCACCTCTCCCCATTCAAGGTTCCTCGCGTCCTCGAGGTTCCGTATTATGCGGACCCTTCCACTGCTCCTGCCTGCACCCGCACCAATACCCCTCAGAATCTGCATGAATATATATCTGTTTCATCACAGTAAAATAATCTTTTCAGTATGGTGAGGTTTCTTCTACTTTTTTGTTCACGTGAGCGCTGACATCTTTGATCCCTGCATGGCAAAGGGTTTCTTCTGATTTTTTCAGAGTGGATTCCTGGATTGATCACTGCCTGATGATGAAGGTGAGGTATGACCACGTGTGCTCTGTTGACATGTATGTTGTCTCCCTTCTGCTGCAGAAATCCCTTTCAGTATTTAAGTGTTTCGGTTTTTTTGGGTGTGTTTGTGTTGTTTTTCTGGTCTTTTTGGGTCTGTGTTTTGTTTTTTGTTATTTTTTGTGTTTGTTTGAGTACTTCGAGTCTTTTCTGGGTCTGTGCGTCTTTGCGGTGGTTTTGTTTGTGTTTCTGGGTTTGTTGGTGGTGTTTGAACTTGTTGTATATAGTGAGGAGAAACAATTCTATCCGAGGTGATTTTATGTGTAATGAAATGGATGATGGTAGAATATATATTATTACGAGGCACCAGAGTACTGTGGACTGGATACTGGCTAAACTGAATGGTAAGGGCCTTGACCGGGACGTCTTCGTGACTGGTCATCTTAGTAATGAGATGATGCTGAGGATGAGAAAAGGCGATATTGTTTACGGTATTCTCCCTATCCACCTGATCCGGAGGTTACTCCGTAAGGGTGTTGAGTACTTCCATGTGGTTCTCCCTCATGTCCCGTATGAGCTTCGTGGTAAGGAGCTGACTCTGAAACAGGTTAAGGAGTTTGGTGGTCAGATCTGGAAGATTGACGATATTAAATGTTTTAAGGTTTGATGAATAATGGTTCGAATTAATGGATTACCTCTTTTTGGAGTTATCGGTGAGTTATGGGATTATTTATGGTTGATGAAGCTTTTGTTTAGGTGGAGCTGTTAAAGATGGTAGATTTAGAAAGACAGAATAAGTTACCTGACGGCGTTTATGTCATGTCAGATATTGATGATGAAACGGCTGATGTACTGGTGGAGCTGGTTAATGAGTATGAATATGAACACCTGTTTGATAAGGAATCAGTTAATGATGGATGGAAACGTTTCACTGAGGCATTCTATGATGATAATAAGGAGAGGCTGTGTGATACGGCATTTAATTATGTTATAGATGGTATGCCCGATGATGGGATTAGAGAGGTTTTTACTAGGACCTACCTGGATAACAGGGAGTACATTATTTCATCCTTCAGGTATGATGAAGACTTTATTGCATATTTTGATGCAGATTATATGGATCTTGATCTGAGTAATGTGGATTTAGGGGATTTTGATCCTCTAATGGTCAGGTCATGGTTTATTGATATGTTGCTACCTGTTGCACTGTATATCACTGAGGTCATGGTTGATTTTTCTTATGATCTGGAGTCATATTGTAGCGTCTACGCCTTTACGGTTGAGGACGGTGAGATTGTTGATGTGGAGTTCAATGAACGGTTTATTGATGGTGAAGGTATGATGGACCTATCAGAGCGCAGCCTCTTGGAGAAACTGGATGAAATAAAGAACCCCTTCGACATGAACAGGAGAATAAGAGAGATCTGCAGCACAGATGTGGGGCGGGAAGAGGCACTCAGAAGGTCTTATTTCTTTGATTGTGTTGATTGTGAGGTCAAGGTGGATATCCTGAAGTACACCTTTGATTTCCTCTGCCGGCTGGCACCCGATGAGACAGCCTCATATTACATATCAAAGGCAAGAGATCACATGTTTGAGATTTACCAGATAGAATGATTCTCTGGCGCTGAAAAAACGCAGATAAATGGAGGTGTTGCAGAATAAGAGGTGGTTGCCAGCATATTCAGGATCTCTAAATTGGATCATCATGATCCTGTTGAAAGGCCTCTCATTCAGATTTTCTGGAGGATCTGGCTTCAATGAAACTTAAAATATACTCTGAATAGAGGTCGAAGTCTTCAAGGCGGTTTGCAAGGAACTCTGCAATTATGGCAGGGTCAACATCCGTATACATGTGGACAAGAATGTTTCTCAGACCAGCAGCTTCAGAGAATCGCTCTGCAAATTCATGTGGAAGTATTCTGTGCTTTTCAAGGATCTCAATGATGTCTCTGTAGGTCTCGGGCTTTTCAAGATCCTCCATTGAGATAATAATCTCCCCAGTATCCAGAGCAGATTCAATGGCAAGCTGGAGGTTTCTCTCAATTGCAGATCTCAGGAGGTAGTCCTCTGAAAGTTCTCTTTCTGATGCCCTGTGTTCTTTAAGGAACTCAACATAGGAGTTCATGATCTTTATTCTATTAGCGACCCTCTCAATATCATTCATGGCTGTCGTCTCTCCTTTCAATGTACCTGGATACCCATCTCCTGTCATAGTATCTTCTATCCAGGTACCTTGAGAGTATGTAGTGTTCAAAGTCAACCTTCACGGACTTATTTTCAATTAAAGGCTTTCTAGACTTTATTATTTCATAATTAAGATTTACAGGAGCATCATTCATTATTACAAGGTCAATCCTGTCAGATTTGAGCAGAGATGTAAGTTCTGATATTAATTCAAGTTTCACCTTGGACCTTTCAACCCTATCCAGATCATCATCAAGGAGTACTCCGATGTCAATGTCACTTAGAGGTCCTCCCCTTTCAGATGCCATCGAACCGAACAGGTAAGCCATCTTAACCTGAGCCTTATCTTTAAAGTAGCGCCTCAGCATCTCCATGACATCTTTCATGTGATTCCATATAAGGCCGATGCCATATACAATTTTCGTCGTGAGCACTAGATGGACTCTGCACCTGCAGTAATCGGATGTTGATATGGCTGTTAATTAAATAAATGATATAGCTCTTTATTCTCTATTTAAGAAGTTTTTCGTGGAAGGAATGTAAATCTCTGTATCTGCATTCAGTTACTGAAAAAGTAGAACTGGAGGATTCAGTAGTCAATGTAGTCAAAGCGGCTCTCAAGTATCATAACGATTGCAAAGCCAGTGATGGCTATTACAGCCGATATTATGATTGAGTAGGTATCAACCATTGATATCTTGTTGTAGGGCAGCCTGAGGGTGCCTATCATGAGCCCCACAAGGAATGACATGGTGATGGCCTCATGGTTCCTGAGGAGGTAGTCGAGGACCCTCGAGAAGCTCATTATACCTATGGCCGCACCTGCAATGAAGGTCACAATTTCAACTATGGCCAGCCTGTTAAGAACCCCGAGCATGTACTCGTACTGGTTCAGGAGAAGGAGAAGAAAGGCTCCTGATATACCTGGCAGTATCATGGCGCATATCGCCACAAAACCTGATATGAAGATCACTGGCAGGGTATGGTTTGCCTGTATAGGGTTAAGGCCCACAAAGAGGTAGGCGAATATCAAGCCTGCTCCACCGGCTGCAAGATTCTTAACCGAAAGGCCATTAATCTTCTGGTAGACTATGTATACCGATGCAAGTATTAGGCCTGAGAAGAAGGCGTAGGTGTATGCTACGTAGTTTGTTATGAAGAAAAGTATGACCTTGGACAGCGTCAGCATGGCGAATGCTATACCTGTGAGGAGTGGTATGAAGAGTTCAAAGTCAACCTCATCCCTCATGGATTCCCGGGCACCTGCAAGGTCACCCCTGAGGAGTGGCTTTATGAATCCAAATTTTATGCTGCTTATCGCATGCACCAGCCTCTCATATATACCTGTTATGAGTGCTATGGTCCCTCCTGAAACCCCGGGCATCACATCCGCGCTTCCCATGAAAAGTCCGCGAAGGAATATTGCCAGAAAACTCCTGAATTTTTCATAGTAATCCATCAGAATCCTCCATCCCTGGAATTGAAGAAGATATTTATGACCTTCAAGCATATAAAGATGTGGTATTTTCAGTAGTCGGGCCTCAGTCACCAGACCTCTGAGGAGTGCTTCCTCAGAACCTCGACTATACTGTTCACCTTACCCTCACCGAGCATGAGACGGCTTCTTGATATGTGGTCGGGGATCTGGCAGGGCTTCATTATCAGGCAGTATTCGTCATCCTCGATGATGGTGCAGGAGCTGTTGATGAATGCCACAATTGCATTTACCCATGAGACGTAGATGTCCTCTGATTCAAGGAACTCCTTGAGTGTGGCGGCATTTCTCTTTGACTGGATGGATGGTGATCTTATCTCCTCCTTCCTGAGGTCGTCATCCAGGAACCAGCGGTCACCCCTCACTATATAGTTTCCTGAGTAGGATTTTGTCTCGATCACATAGACCCCTGTGGGCCCCACAACAACGTGATCGATGTTTCCGTGGGCACCTGGCAGGTGAACGTCGTTGAAGATGTGATATCCCTGGGGGAGCCTTCTGAGGCAGCTGGCCACTATGAGTTCACCCACATAACCTTTTGTCCAGCCCATACCCCTCATTTCACCTGTCCTCATGATTGCAAGGGACAGTAACATGATGGTAGGGCCGGCCAGGACCAGAATTATGGCCCATTTAAGACCTGTGATTAGAAGTAGTATGCCTGAGGCGAAGGTGATTGCAGCCAGAGGGAGGGCCCAGTGCCCCATACCCGAGAGCCTCCAGTACCTCTCAGCCTTCTTCTGGGTGTGGGTCCTCTTAAAGGATTCTGGAACACTCTTTGTCAGGTTACGGTACTCGTTGAGGCTGTTAACGTAGAGTAGAAGTGACCCGCACTCGTCGCACATGTAGAATACCCAGAATTCCTCTTCAGAGTTGATCTGCCAGTAGTGGTTACAGTTCTCACATATGAGGTAGGCCATGATATCACTTAAAGACGATTTCCATTCTTAGTTATCGGAGGAGTTCATTATATCTTTTTCCTTGAGGGCGGTTTTGTGATTACATAACAATATGCTTGATGCATGATAAAGGCGCAGGTTCTAAGGGTGATACTGGTCATGAAATCTGGGTGAAGAGGGTTTCTGTTTAATCCTCTGGTTCATGCAGTGGTAGTGTACCTGGATAGATCTTTATGTAATCTTCAGAGTGAGAACATTACTGAGAACATTCCGATATACTGATCTTTAGGTAATTCTATGAGAGGTACCCAACCGTGTCATATCGGCTCCATGTAGAATCTCGCCTTTATTTTTTTTCCTGCGACTATTGACATCCCATGATTTTGTTTCTCTTTAGCAATCCTGCAGTCATCCTTTAAACCTGGTTTTGCATCAGAACTGGAGAGCAGAAGGGAAATCGGCCCCAGATTCTAAAGTTTTATAAGTGCCGGAGACCAAGTTTATGTAAGGGGTGTAATCTTATGGTTGGAAGGAGACCTGGAGGAGGACTTAAAGACACGAAACCCGTTGTTGTCAGACTCTACCCTGATGAAATAGAGGCCCTTAAAAGTAGAGTTCCGGCAAATACAAGCATGAGTGCCTACATCCGCAGGATAATCCTCAATCACCTGGAAGATGATTAATAACTATTTTTGAATTAGTAATATAATAATTCTATCCATCATTTAATTTTATCTGGAGGCATTGCAATCGGTGAAGGTGCTGTAACGTGGTGATGTATATCCTCTGATGGTCCTGACCGGGACTGCATCACACCATTTCTGATAGGTGTGAACTTAAAGTGAAAGTCCGTCATGGATTCGTATCACACCTTCAGTTCGACCTTTTCATCCTTGCAGGGTAAAGTTGTGCAGGAATGGGGTAATTAAACCGTTCAGTATATATGGTGCTGGTGATTTACACCCATTTGAGACCATTTTCATTTTCATGCTAAACTCAGAATAACATTCGTTAAACGATAATATTACGAAGGTAAATATTTCTTCTCATGTCGCGGAGGTGGAGGGAGTATATGTCTATCAGAACACATTGCTGACCTACCTGTTCACCCTCGCGAGAGGAGTATGTGTCTATCAGAGAATCAGAATGATGAGTTCTGTTTCCTTTAGGGTTCCTTCAGGTGGCAGGGTGGTTTTCTGGTTCTTATGTAACAGGCATCCATGTAACAGTTACATAAGAATTTTTCAGGGCCCAGCAAAACTCAGCAAAAAATCCTGGAGACGCTTTAAGAATTATCCTTCAGTCCTTGCTTTACCTGCTTATTAGCCAGAGTACCACTTCCAGCAGTGCTCCATTTCCTGTACCCTAATGTTCCGCAGGGAAGCTTATCCTGAACTCAGTGCCATGATCCCGTCTGATGGTGAGGGTTCCATCCAGCTGCGCGGTTAGTATACTCACCAGGCTGAGACCCAGGGTATCAGTGTTCTCAGGCTCAATATCCTCAGGTAAACCAACACCATCATCAGCAACCACCAGCGAAACCTCATCATCATGGGATCTGATCCTGACGGTCACAGTGCCTGTCCCATCAGGGAAGGCGTACTTGACACTGTTTGTCACAAGCTCATTTATTATGAGGCCAAGGGGTATCGCGGTGTCAATATCCGGTTTTATGTCATCAACTTCAATAACCTTCATTATACCGGTCCCATGGGAGATGATTATATCCTCCACAAGCCTCTCTACATAGTCCCTGAAGTTGATGCTGGCAAGGGACTCTGAACGGTAGAGGTGCTCATGTATCATTGCCATCACCTTTATGCGTCCCTGGCTTTCCATCAGCACCTCGCGGACATCTTCACCCTCTGTTCCGAGACTCTGGAGGTTCAGGAGACTTGATATTATCTGGAGGTTATTCTTGACACGGTGGTGCACCTCCCTTAAGAGGATCTCCTTCTCATTGAGGGATCTCCGGAGATTCTCCTCAGCCTCCTTGATTTCTGTGATATCTATCATGGAGGTCACGCTTTTCGTGGTACCCGGGATCATGTCCACTATCATCTGCATGTGCCTGACTTCCCCATGCCGGTTTTGAAATCTGAAGGTGTACCTCCTCGGTGCGAGGCTCGGGTCCCTTATTCGGAGTTTATGATACTCCGTCATCCTTTCAAGGTCCTCGTCCACCACGAACTCGGTCCAGCTCTTCTTCCCCTCTATCTCATCCCCTGAGTAGCCGCTCAGTCTCTCAAATTCTCTGTTGGCAAGGATTATGGTGGTGTCCTCATCCACTATGGTGGTCGCAGCCCCGGTGTTCTCGAATATGGTCCTGTAGAGTTTTTCCTTCTCCTCGAGTTCCTCTTGAAGCTGTTTTTCCTTTGTGCGGTCCTCATAAACTGCTACCACCTCACCTGAGGGTAATCTGTACACGAAGTTTTCCCTCCATCCACTTATTCTCTCGTCCTCGTACTGTGTGAGGGGGTAGTGCTCAGGATTTCCCGTCCTGTATACTCTCCTGAGGACACCAAGGAGCCCGAACTCCTCCACACCTGGAAACACCTCAGTCACCCTTTTTCCAAGGACCTCCTCCCTCTTAACATTCTCAGTCTCCTCAGCGGCCCTGTTGAAGTCAGTGAATATGAAATCCTCACCATCATCCACGGCCTCGTAGACTGCAACACAGGTATTGATATTCTCAAATAGTTCTCTGTAGCGCTCCTCCTCCAGAACAAGTCTCCTGATGATAAAGTCCATACAAGCCTTAATTTCCTCTGTTCCCGCTGGCTTTTCAAGGCATCCATGGGGGCAGGTTACAACAACGTTCTCATCAAAGTCCAGGAGGTACATGAATGGTACCCTGATGTCACAGGAAGCCCACCGGCTGACCCTATCAGGGGTTGTGTATATCAGTACGGCGTCGGCCTCGGCGGCTCCTTCAATGGTGTCAGTGACGGTCACCTCAACTCCGGGGGAGCTGAGCTTCTCAGGGAGATCAGACACATCAAATTCAGCGTCCCTTACGAGGAGAATCCTGAGCATTCCTCACACGCCCTCCATGGTCTTCAGTGGGATTCACATGCCTATTAAGTTAATTGTGATTCTGTGTTCAGGAATGATGGGTTCCCTGTTTTCATCACTCCTCCCTGAAGGACCTCCTGGTTCTCATCTCCTCGAGGTTTGAGACTATCCTTGGAAGGTCGCCTGCTGGTATGCTCACCATGACGTCCTCGTCCCTGATCTCCATGTGCCTCCTTGACCCTGTGTCGCCGAAGCCATAGGTTACCTTACCTGTGAGATATGGGAGTGCAGCCATTGAACTGCATATGGGTCCTGAGTCAGCCCCCAGTCCATGTGAACCGGAATCGTAGGCATTGGCGTGGAGTATCTCCATGGCCTGCCTGGCATTGCAGATTATGAATATGACGTCTGGTTCAAATTCAGCCCTTCCGAGTGGTGCGAATATCAGGGCCCTGAATATGCCAGGTTCAATGTTAAGATTGTTTCTCCAGGAGCGCTGGACTGCAGGTATGTCCCGGTAGACTCCCATGACCGTGAGGAATGCCCCGCTTCTCATGTTGGCCGGGAACTCTTTCGCGTCCCTTAACCCTGTGTATCTTGCACCCCCCATACATTCCTCCTCATCTGCAGTTGCATAGAAAACCTCCCCCTTCATGGCCTTCTCAAGCTTCTTGCAGAACCTCGATTTACCTTCCTCCCTTTCGATGTCCTGTGGCTCCCTCACTGACCACCTTATGGCCACAGGTTCATTCTCGAGCTTCAGAAGTTCCCTGAACCTTTCACCGATCTGAGTGTAGTCCATTAAAGCACCTCCAGATTTATTATTTAATTCTGGATTATAAATTATTATCTGAACACCCTCATTTTTATGAGTATCTGGTTGATGTGAATCCTTTAAAGATAGACCCTCACATCTTATTCAGATGGTTCAGAGTCTGGCATTAGTTTAAGCTATGAATACTGTTTTCATTTCCATGATTAGTTATTAGAGGGATATTCTCATTGTTATATGATTTCTGCAGAAAAGAGAATCTGAATTAATTAAGTGAACCACAAATGATAAGGTTTATAATTTAAAAGGCAAATTATGAATTAGAGTTAAACATTTTTTTGGGGAGGTCTCAATGTCCAGAGAAACCACAGATAGTATTTGCTGTGAGAAATGTGGTGAAGAGGTTTCTCCCGGGTTTAAGTTCTGCACCAGCTGCGGCGCCCCTATTAGACAGGGTCCTGCTGATCCTGGGGATAAGGGTACTGACGGATATGTGCATAGCGTTTCATGTCCTGAATGTGGTGCTGAGCTATCCCCTCCATCACGTTTCTGCACGGTCTGCGGAAAAAGGATAGGTACGGTCACAGCCTGGAGCTTTGATGAATGCTACTGCTGCGGTGCAAAGCTCACTCCCGGCCAGAGATTCTGCACCCAGTGCGGCGAATCATTTGATAGACCAACATCTGCCCAGATAAAAAAGGCCCTCGAAGCGAAAAGAAGGGAACAGGGAACAGATTATGGTGGTAGAGATACTGAAGTCCAGTTTGAAGATTTAAAGAGGAATTTCCATGAGCTGGAGTCAAAGTTTTTCAGTGCAGTCGATAATGTTATTGATTCTGCAGGAAGCGTACTCCTGAGCCCTGGTGGAAATGGCTCAAGGGAGGACGGTGGCACTTATCTTGTATGTGATAGGTGCGATGCTCACTACAGGGTCAGACCACTGGATGATCTGTCTGATTTTTCAGGGACATGCGAGTGTGGAGGAAAGCTGAGGTTCATTGAAAAATTCCGGAGATGATAATGTGGGAGAGATAAAGAAACTGGAACTTCTCCATCCCAGTGAATATGAGCATCCTCTTGACCGTAAGGCCCTTCAAGCCCTTGAGGGAACACCTGGTCTTGAAAGCCTGACACGTAAGTTGTTCAAACATGGTGTGGAGAGGGACCTACGTTTGCAATATACTGGAAGCTACATAAAGGTCAATGAAAGAAGTTTTTCTGAAGTTTACGACATTCTTGTTGACGTGTGCAACACTCTTCATCTCAAAAAGATACCCGACCTCTACATTTCATGGGATTACAGTATTAACGGTTTTACAGCTGGATCGGAAAACCCAATAATAGGCTTAACTTCAGGCGCCATAGACTTACTAACAGACAATGAACTCAGATACGTGCTAGGTCATGAAGTTGGACATATAAAAAGTGGGCATGTGCTCTACCAGACGATGGCAGAGGTTATACCCATCATTGGTGACATCCTTGGAACAGCAACACTGGGCATAGGTGGAATTATAGGTACAGGACTTCAACTTGCTCTGCTCTACTGGTGGCGCATGTCAGAGTTTACAGCTGACCGGGCCGGGCTACTGGCATGCCAGGACGAAGATTCCGTGATAAATGCCCTGATCAAAATGGCGGGTGCTCCAAAAAAATTTTTTGACAGGATTGAAAGGGATGCATTCCTTGAACAGGCAAGGGAATTCAGGGATTATGACTATGACAGCCTTGATAAGATAGGGAAGGCGCTTCTTGTAATGGATAACACCCATCCATGGACTGTTATGAGGGCATCCGAAATTCTTGAATGGATTGAATCCGGGGCATACAGTGAGATCTTGGAGAGACACACCAGCGAAAAGCTCGAAACAGCTTTTAACTGTCCCAAATGTGGAACAACCCTCAATGGTGATGAGAACTTCTGTGGAATGTGCGGATCGAAGTTATGGTGCCGATGAACCATCATTTATTCATTTTCCTGATTGCAGAGTATAAACCTGCAATAAGAACTGATACAAGGAGGCCCGCCAGGAGCCAGGTGTAATCAGCCACCTTTTTCTGTCCCCCAGGGACGGCAGTCATGTTGATGACGCTTTCAGCGATGCTTCCGCCTGCTGAAACAGGTCCGGCACTTAACAGACTCATCTGTTCTATGAATACTCCTCCAGGGGTTACACCGGTCCCTCCAGGTGGAACAGCTGCTCTTATTGTGAATAGTATCAGTGAATAGACGATGTTAACACCATCACTCGCCCTTATTATCATGTAGTATGTTCCGGGTGCAGTTACCGGTCCAGGGCCATCTGGCGGACCATCAGATGCATATACAGATCCAGGGATTATAAAGAGGATCAGGCATGTGAAAAGCAGGGCCCTCATGTTAAAAATTCTGGATACGATTTAAATCCCCCCCACATGAGTTATAGGAATAACCCAGTGGACTTAAGGGCCTGTTATAAAATAAAAACCTGAGTTACAAAAATAACTCGTCCTAATTTAGTGTATTATTCTCTGTATCTCTTCATATATAAAATTGTTCATGAGAGAATGTGATTAAAAGAGCTGAGGGGACGTGCAGCTCATCTGAGACCCGTATACTCAAGGACACTGGACCTCTTATCACCCAGTATCTCAGAGGTCCTGGAGATGCATTCCTCCACCACCGATTCGAGGTCCTCGTCGCCGCTCCAGTACTCCTCAAGGAACCTGTAGCCCATCCTGCCTGCAAGCTCATCAATGACCACGGAGCAGAGGTAGACGTCATCTATGTAGCCATGGGGGCCAAATATCTCCTCGGGTATTATATCATTTGGGGCCACAAGGTAGCCCATGGCTGCGCAGATCATCAGCCGGTCCTCTCTCTGTATATCCCTGCTCTGCAGGAGGTCTGATAGTAGCCTGAAGAGGTCAGGGGCGTAGTCAACTATCCTCTCATAATCTCCCCGGTAACTGTTGAGGTTCTCGCGGAGTATATCATAGAAGTCTGTGAATTCCATATTCATATTATCATCCTGCGCCATAGAAATCAGTCCCCCACACCACAGAAGGTCCTGAACACGCACCTGCTGCAGAAGGGGTTCTTCCGTGGCTCGAAGCATTCATCCCTTATCCTTGCGACGGTTTCAGCGATCCTCTCCTTAACCCTGAATTCAGGGTCGGAGTCAAAGGATATCCTCATGGAGTCCTTTATAGCATAGGCGGAGAGACTGTCGAACCTGTACCTCTCCCTTAGTGCGTATTCATAGGTCCGGAGCTGGTACTCAAGGGCCATCCTCTCAACACCGCCGTGCTCACGGGCCTTGAAGTCAACGAGTTCCAGTCCACCATCCCGGGTCCTGATTATCAGGTCTGTTCTTCCCTCGATTATTATGTCATCATCGGGTATGGAGAAGGGCTCCTCCACCGATATGACCTCATCTGTGTGGTCCCGGCTGTCGTGGTAGTAGTTGAGGAGGTCCCTCTCAAGGCGCCTCTTTTTGACATCATCGTCTCTCCCCATGGGTATCCAGCACCTTTCAACGATTCTCCTTATGAGGGCCCCGTTTATCTCCTCCGAGTTCTTCATGGCCAGGTGGAGCTCCTCAAGGCACCTGTGCAGTATGATCCCATAGCGCTGCATGAAGGTCTCGGGGTAGACGAAGCCGTAGTGGTATATGAGCATGTACCTGAAGGGGCACTCCTCGTAGGTGAAGAGGGCCGAGAAGTTGATCCTGAGGGGCTCCTCACTCCACTCCCTTGTGAGGCATCTGCTGACGGATGTGCAGTCACACTCGTAGATGCCGCACTTCTCCCTGAGGTCTGTGATGAAGGGCGATATTCCAACCTTTCTGGTGTTGATACGGGGGGCCGTTGATATGATTAGGGCGTCCTGGGCCCTGGTCATTGCAACGTAGAAGAGGCGCCGGTCCTCATCAGGTACCTCCCCGGGTGATAGCAGGAGTTCCCTGGGTATGGGTATGATGTCCCTCCCCTTACGCCTTTTAACAGGGAACCTGCCGTTTATGACCGAACAGATGAAGACAACAGGAAACTCGAGGCCCTTTGCCTGGTGAACCGTCATGATCTTCACCGACGCCGGGTCCTCCAGGGCTGCCTCGTCGTGGTGGAGGTGGCTGGGTAGGAGGTAGAGGTACCATAAAAGGTCCTGTATCCTTGCCCCGGGCTTTATGGCCTCGTATCTATCTATCAGTGAGCTTAACTTTGCGAGGTTGAATATTTTAGCTCTGCTACTGTCACTCCCATCCTCTATGAGCCTCCTGAGGTACCCTGTAACCTCAAGTATCCTGTAGAATGTCTTGAGAACTGTCAGTGATCCCTCCCCAACCTCATGGCGTATCCTGTTGAGGCCAAGGATCTTCTCTGCATCCTCCCCGTGTACACCGATTTCCTCGAGTTCCCCCCTTGATGTGAAGTCCGAGAGTCTGCAGTTCCTGTCAAGGGACTCGAGGGCCCGGAGGGTTTCAGCGGTGAGGTCCAGGAATTCGCCCCTGAACCTGGATATGTTCCACCAGCCATCCCACTTCCTGAATTTTCCTCCATAGTCCGGTGGGTCCACGTAGGCGAGGAAGTAGAGCATGCTCCTCACCTCATACCTTTTGAGGAAGGAGCCGTCCCCACGCACTATGTAGGGTATGCCCTCCCTCCTGAGCTCTGCAAGGACCTTATCTGCGTGGTTGCGGACGCTCCTGAAGAGGAGTGCGACGTATCCGTATTCAGGTATCTTGCCGGTGGCTTTCAGTTTCTTTATTAGTGATACTATGTTCCTGGCCTCTGAGTTAACGTCCCTGCTCTTCAGTATAACAACGTCGGTCCCGCCGTCCCTTACCGGTTTGATGGTCTTCTCGTAGTGTCTCTCGCCCCTCATGAAGCTGTCTGCAGTCAGGACTATCCCTGCCCGGGACCGGAAGTTGTCCTCCAGGGTGACCACCTCTGCGTCGTACTCTTCACGGAACCTTATGAAGTTCTCTGGTGTGGCTCCCCTGAAGCCATAGATGCTCTGGTCCTCATCCCCCACCACGCAGATGCTGGAGTTTTTCCCTGCTATCTTCCTGAATATCAGCTCCTGTATGGGGCTTGTATCCTGGTACTCGTCTATCATTATGTACCTGTACCTCTTCCTTACGGATTCGAGTACCCTCTCGCTGGAGTTAAGGAGGAGGTAGACCTCCTTTTCAAGGCCAGGGAAGTCTATCTTCTTCTGCTCCCTGAGGAGTTCAAGGTAGCGGGCATAGCACCCGGCGATGCCCTGGTATTTTTCCCTGTCAGGATATTTCCTCCGGAGGGCGTCTATGAGCTCTTCAGGTTCAATACAGTTTTCGGTGCATCTGTTGAAGAATTCGATGGCCCTGTGCACCTCCCCCATCTTCATGTAGCGGTTCAATCCTATTTTATAGAACACCGTTCTGAGGAAAATGAGCTGGGATTCATCGTCGAGGATCTCAAATCCCGCCCCAAGTTCGTGTTCCTCCGGGTGGTCCCTCAGCACCTTGCTGCAGAATGAGTGTATGGTGGATATCTGCATGAGCTCGGCGTCCAGTCCCACACAGTTTATGAGCCTCGCCTTCAGTTCACCGGCTGCCTTCTCTGTGAAGGTTATGACGAGTATGTTCTCGGGGCTGACACCCCTTCTCTTGACGAGGTAGGCGACCCTTTCAACGAGTACACGGGTCTTCCCGGCCCCGGGTCCCGCCACAACCACCAGCGGCCCCTCCGTCTTCTTAACAGCCATCTTCTGCTTCTCTGTACATGCCTCGCCCTTCCTGCAGAGTGAACCCGTTATGATGAACCCCTGAGTGATATCAGTGTGAATAGATTTGATTGATGGGAATATTAATGTTTTGTCTGTTTATTAACCTGTAGCGGAATTAAAGGGTCTGAACACAAGGAATTATTAAAGAGTCTGTACATAGAATCCACAATGGATCCTGGAAACCCTGTCTTCAATGCATTCCTTGCAACCATCTTCACCTGGCTCATGACCCTTGCAGGGGCGGCCCTGGTTTTTCTACCGCTGCAGGGTGAGAGAAAACTCCTTGACTCATCCCTTGGCTTTGCAGCCGGTATAATGATCGCCGCGAGCTTCTGGTCACTCCTGGTCCCTGCCATTGAACTTTCACCCACCGGGGTGTATGCCTGGTTTCCTCCGGCTGCCGGATTCCTTGCCGGCGGCCTCTTCCTATCAGCCATGGACAGGATCATACCTCACCTTCACCCCGGCTGTGACCCTGAAGGTCTGCCAACGACCTGGCGGAGGAACAGACTCCTTCTCCTTGCAGTTGTGATACACAACCTTCCTGAGGGGCTGGCTATCGGTGTTGCCTTCGGTGCGGCTGCCAGTACCGGTGGACTTGCAGCTCCCCTTGCACTGGCGCTGGGTATAGGTATACAGAACCTCCCGGAGGGAGCAGCGGTATCACTGCCCCTCCTGGGTGAGGGGCTCTCCAGGTGGAGGAGCTTCATCTATGGACAGTTATCAGGTATCATTGAGGTGCTTGGAGGGGTTGGAGGTGCCCTCATGGTCTACTCCTTCTCAGGGCTAATGCCCTATGCCCTTGGCTTTGCAGCGGGGGCCATGATATTCGTTGTGATAGAGGACCTGATACCTGAGTGCCAGAGCGGCGGTAACACAGATCTTGCCACGGTCTCAGCCCTCATGGGCTTTGTTCTCATGATGGTACTTGACCTCGCACTTGCCTGATCCTCATGACATATCATAGTTCAGCCGATGGCCCCTCTCACTGAAAATTTTTTCATGAACACTCGGATTAGGTGTTTGAATGTCACATTTTATTAGATATGATTCACATAATATTTTAGGTGATATCATGGCCAGGGTTACCCGTGAGATGGTTGAAAATTCAGGTATAGATGTGGATGAACTTGTGGAACTGCTCGTTAAGAACGCGGCTGCTGAGCTCACAACCTTCTATTATTACACCATACTCAGGGCCAATCTGATTGGACTTGAAGGTGAGGGGCTCAAGGAGATCGCCGAGGCTGCAAGGATAGAGGACAGGAACCACTTTGAGGCTCTGGTGCCCAGGATATATGAACTCGGCGGTGAACTTCCCGGGGACATGAAGGAATTCCATGACATCTCAGGATGCCCACCGGCGTACCTGCCTGCTAAGACCAATGACACAATGGAGATCCTTGAGGTGCTGGTGGCAGCAGAGAGGTGCGCTGTCAGACAGTACACCCATATATGTAACATCACCGCCGGGAAGGACCACAGGACCTATGACCTTGCACTCTCAATACTCCATGAGGAGATACAGCACGAATCATGGTTCTCAGAGTTCCTGGGTGAGGGACCATCCGGTCACTTCATGAGGCGCGGTGAGACATCACCCTTCGTGAGGAAGTTCCTGGAATAATCAGCGAATTCCGTGGTTCCATGAGAAAATTCACCCTGGAAGAACTCCGGGCATTTGATGGGCGCTCGGGACCTGCGTACATTGCATTTGAGGGAAGGGTCTATGATGTCTCAGGTAGCTTCCTCTGGAGGGACGGGAGACACCAGGCAGGCCACAGTGCAGGATCAGACCTCACAGAGGATATAAAGAAAGCCCCCCACGGGGCTGAACTCCTTGAAAGGTTCCCTGTTGTTGGTTTACTCGCTGAGAGGGGAGGTGCTGATGGCTGACTTCAGGTGCACTGTATGCAACTACATATTCCATGAGGAGACTGATGGGGAATTCGATTCACTCCCTGATGACTGGCGGTGCCCTGTCTGCAATGCGCCACGCACAGCCTTTGTCAGGGTTCCATCCACTCTGGAGGAGGGCGGCAGGACGGTTTCTGAGGTCTTCATCTCCCAGCTTGCAGCGTGGGGTGTTAAATACGTCTTCGGCATCCCGGGCACATCCACCCTGGGACTCGTTGATGCCCTCAGAAGGAACGATGAGATAAGGTACATACAGGTGCGTCATGAGGCCGCGGCGGCCTTCATGGCCTCCAGCTACGGTAAACTTACTGGCCAGCCCGCGGTCTGCATGGCTGTGGCCGGCCCTGGGGCATCGAACCTCATAACAGGTCTCCTTGACGCGGCCCTTGACCGGGCCCCGGTTCTTGCAGTCACAGGACAGGTCGAAACCTACAGGATAGGTACAGGTGCAAGCCAGGAGATAGACCAGCACAGCCTCTTTGAGTCTTTCTCGGTCTACAACATGACCCTGGTGAGCCCGGATGAGGCAGCTGAGATTGCCAGGGAGGCTGTGAAGCACGCCATCCTTGAGCGGGGTGTTTCACATGTTGACGTCCCCAGGGATGTCCAGACAATGGAGTGCACCGCCCCGGTGAAGCCCCTCAGGGGCATGATGGCGGAGGCTGCAGTCACACCCACCAGGAATCGGCTGAGGGCTGCAGCTGATCTGATAAACAGGGCAGAGCGGCCCGTGATAATAGCGGGCTTCGGTGCCCTGGAAGCAGCTGACAGTGTTGTTGAACTTGCAGAGAGGATTGGGGCCGCCATCGTATCCACCTTCAGGGGTAAGGGCATCGTTGATAATGACCACCCCCTCTACATGGGCTGTCATGGTAGCCTGGGCTCGGCTGCTGCGGCCGAGGCTGTGAGGAAATCAGATCTCCTCCTGGTTATCGGTTCATCCTTCTCTGACCTCACCCGGATCCCGCCGGCGAGGACCCTCCAGGTCGACCTCGACCCCATGATGATAGCGAGGCGCCACCCGGTTGAGCAGGGCCTCACAGGAAGGTCCTCCCTCATAGTCCCGGAACTTGTATCAATGGTGGATGAGAAGGAAAGGGGGTCCTACCTGGCAGAACTCGGGGAACTCAGGGATGAATGGCTGGGACTCCTTGAATCAGAGGCGGATCCTTCACTGAGGCCCATCAGGCCCCAGTACATCATATCAGTCCTGAACAGGGAACTGGATGATGATACCATCATAACCCTTGATGTTGGTGAGAACGGATGGTGGTTCGGCCGGAACTTCCAGATGAAGAGCACCCAGAGGCTTCTCTTCTCAGGTTACCTGGGATCCATGGGCTTCGGTCTTCCTGCGGCCATCGCAGCACAGCTTGAATTCCCTGATAGACAGGTCGTTTGCATCAGTGGTGATGGGGGCTTTTCGATGGTGATGGCCGAGTTCCTCACAGCCGTGAAGTACGGGCTCCCTGTGAGGGTCTTCATAATGAATAACAGGAACCTTGCAATGATAATGCAGGAGCAGCGTGTTGAAGGATTCCCTGTATGGCAGACAGAGCTCCAGGACTGTGACTTCGCAGGTTTTGCAGAGAACTGCGGGGGCCAGGGCCTGAGGGTGGATGATCCAGGTGAACTGGAGGAATCCGTGAGGGAGGCCCTGGGGACTGATGGTCCGGTCCTTGTGGACATTGAAACAGATCCACGGCGCTTCATCTAGCCTTCAAAGGAGCCGGAAGGTCTCATCTGATTACATGAACCGCAGAGGCCTTGAACTCTATCCAGACCCTGGACCCGGTGGTGATCCCCATATCATTGAGGGACTTTCCTGTCAGGTGGACGATCAGGGTTTCACCGCCACAGCGCACCTCAAGATGCTGCACCGAACCGGCGTCCCGGACAGCCAGCACCCTGCCCTCCAGCTGGTTCAGGGCACTTGAATCCATCCTCCGCCAGGATACAGTTATGTCCTCAGGTCTTATGGTGACTGAAACATCTCCTGTGGCCTTCTCTGATGAGTAGATGTTTATACCATCACATTCGATGATGGATATCCCTTCATCGGTGATATGGGCACTCCCCCTCAGTATGTTCCTGGCACCAACAAATTCTGCCACGAACCGGCTTGCTGGTTTTTTGAATATCTCCCGGGGCTTCCCAGTCTGGAGGATTGACCTGTTGAGGATTGCAATTCTGTCTGCAAGCTTCTGTCCCTGGAGGAGGTCATGGGTCGTGAATATCACGGTAACATCCAGATCAGCTATCACATCCTCCATCCTTGACCTTGAGATCGGGTCAAGGCTGGATGTCGCCTCATCAAGGAGCACAACGTCGGGCCGGTTTATGAGGACCTGGGCCAGGGCCAGGCGCTGCCGTTCCCCGCCGGAGAGTTCAGTTGTCTTCCTGGACTCATAGCCCTCAAGGCCCACCGTTCCAAGGACCCTCTTCATCTCTGACTCATGAGGCCTCTCACCCCTGATGCGGGGACCGTAGAGGATGCTCTCAGCCACGGTGCCCCTGAATACCGGGGTGTTCTGGAACACCATACCCATCCTCCTCCTGACCTCCAGTGGTTTCAGGTCATCAACGTTTTCCCCCATGAACAGTATCTCACCATCATCCGGTCTTTCAAGGAGGTCCATTATCCGCAGGAGGGTGGATTTCCCGGCCCCTGTTGGTCCTATGATGCCCAGGGTCTCCCCCTCCCGCACCTTAAGGTTAACGTCCTCCAGGACCTTAATGTCCCCGTAGCTTTTTGTTATCCCTGAAAGTTCAATTACATGCATCATATCACCTGTCAGAGGTATTCATTTCTCCTGGAAGTGGTTGAGGGCCGTGTTAACCATCAGGGAGATCAGGAGGAGTACTATTCCAAGGGCTATTGAGAGTTCAATGTTACCCTTAGATGTCTCAAGGGATATGGCTGTTGTTATGACCCTTGTGAATCCCCTTATGTTCCCACCGAGCATTATGGCCACACCCACCTCTGATATGGCCCTGCCGAAGCCCAGGATGATGGCAGCCATGACCGCGTACCTCGCCTCGGTGATGACCTTCATCATAACCTGGTACTCCGTGGCCCCCAGGGACCTTGCAAGATCCCGGAGTTCAGGTTTAACGCTCCTCAGGGCCGTGAGGCTGAATCCTGTTACCAGGGGCAGTATCAGTATGCTCTGGCCCAGTATCATGCCGGCGGGTGTGAACAGGAGGTTGAATGACCCAAGGGGTCCTGAGCGCGATATGAGAAGGAAGACGAAGAGCCCCACAAGTACCGTTGGCATGCTGTAGAGTGTCTGTATGATGTTTATGATGAACCTCCTGCCCCTGAATTCCCGGGAGTCAATTACTGAGGCTAGAGGCACTGCTACCACTGCTGCGATGCCGGTGGATGATAGTGAGATCATCAGCGTGCGTGCGGTTATATCCATGAGTTCAGGGTCAAGTGATGCCATGAGTTCAAGGGCCCTTATGAATCCGGTGAGTATCTCGTTCAAGTTCCAGTCTCCATGCAGCATCTTCAGAAAAAGTCGGGGTCTTAAAAATAAAGTAGTATGTTAACTGTTTTTAGCTTTTTGGTTCCTCCCCTCCGAAGAGGGCTGTGAAGAGTGGCTGCCCGTATTCAGCCTTCCCGTACCCGGCTATGAGGTTCTGGCATTCTTCGCTCATGAGGAACTCAACGAACTTCTCTGCGGCGTCGGTGTTCACGCCCTTCACCCTTGCAGGGTTGATGGTTACTGCTGAGTATACATTGAGCAGTGATTTATCCTCTGTCAGGTAGGCCACGAGGGTTGTTCTGTTCCTGTAGGCGAGGTATGTCCCTGAATCTGTGAGTGCGTAGGCCTTCTTCTCGTTTGCAACCCTCAGGGTGTCCGCCATTCCGCTTCCGGTCTCAATGTACCATGCTGATCCGTTGACGGTGCTGTTGTAGTCTGTTACGTTCTTCCATATCTTTATCTCCCTTGAGTTTGTGCCTGAGTTATCGCCCCTTGATACGAACTTGACCTTCTCAGGGTTCTTCTCTGCTCCTTCAAGTATCTTTCTGAAGGCATCCTTCCCTGTTTTCGCATCTTTAATACCTGCGGGGTCATCAGCAGGTCCCACGATGTAGAAGTAGTTGTAGGCGAAGGGGTATCTCTTCACACCGTATCCATCCTTTATGAATTCCTCTTCCCTCTTCTTATCGTGGACTATCAGGAGGTCTGCATCACCCCTCTTTCCGCGTTCAAGGGCTATCCCGGTTCCACCTGAAACTATCTGCACATCTATGTTGGGGTATTTCCGCTCGAAGGCTGCCTCAACATCCTCAAGGAGGCCGGTGTCCTCCAGGCTTGTTGTGGTGGATATTCTGAGTATTTCTCTATCTCCATTACCTGAGATTGCGTAAAATGCTATTGCTATGATGATGACAGCTGCAATGGCTGCCAGTGCAACGTATTTCCTGTCCATGGTCTTAACCTCCATTAACTCAGAACACCTATATCGACATGGACATATATACATATCGGTTCTGTGAAGGAATGAGAACATGGGATCATCCTGAAAGATAAAGAAGGACTACTCTGAGGGAGTTATTCCCAGAACCTACTTCTTGTACTTCTTCTCAAACCTTCTCCAGGACCTTGCAATGTATGGTTCACACCTGTCAAGCTCGGTCAGGAGACACGCCCGTATTGTATCGCTCTTTATCTCCTCTTCAACCTCTATCTTCTTTTTAACGGTCTCGTAGACCCTCTCGATGATCTCCCTCTTCTCCTCAGGACTGTAACCGGCATCAATGGCTGCCTTCTCCAGTGATGCCCTTATCTTGGATGGTTCATAGGGCTCCCTGAAACCCCTCCTCTTTATAACATTCATGTTATCACCATTCCATATATCTCTCTCCCCAATAATGTATTTTTTCCACTGAACATCAGATTCATGGACAAACTGATAAAGATATCCGGAAGATGCAACATATAATGTGTTGGGGACCCGATGGAAGAAGATGAGAGATGAGAACCGATCAGATGGTGAGAAGGTCAGAATCCCCGCAGGGCTCCCCTTACTGGTGACGTAATGAGATCTCCAGCAGTATATGATACTGCAGACCTGTCTCCAGTGCATGATGGGAGCATAATTACACTGCGGGTCTCATGGTAATAGAAACTGAGAAGTACCCTATGCGAAGGTGGAAGCATGAATGAATGCCCGGAGAACAGTTCATGGAAGCTGAAACTTCTAACATCAATCAGGATCCTTCTGGTGCTGATGGGTGTTATCATCGTGGTCTTTGGAGCGGGGGGTACCAAGGTCTTCGGACTCATAACCCTCATCGCTGTTGCAGTTGTCTACATCCCTGCCCTGAGGCACCCCCATGGTTTACGGGTCATCCCGGTGGAGATTGAGATACTCTTCCTCACAGTTGTTGCACTGGAGTACATCCTTGGCAACACATTAGGCCTCTACGGGAGGATAGCCTACTATGACAAGTTCATGCACTTCACCGTCCCCTTCATAGTCGCACTGATAGGCATGATGCTCATCTACACGGCCTACGTCTATGGAAAGATAAGGACCAGCCTCCTGATAATGGCCTTCCTCATAGTCTTCGTGACCCTGGGACTCGGCGCCCTCCTGGAGCTTGTTGAGTACGGCTACGACCACTACCTCTACCAGCACATAGAGCATGTCCTGCCGACCGGTCCCACACAGGGGTCCCCGGTAATGGATCCCCTCGCTGATACCATGTTCGACCTCCTCACAGACCTCCTGGGCGGGGTCTTCGGGGCCGTTACCGGCGTTATACTTGTCAGAAGAGCTGAAAGGAAAAACTACTGCCTCGAATGGGTTGATGATGTGGCAAGGTTTGAGGGCATCGACGAAGATCAGAGGTAAGGTAATCAGACGATCCTGACACCTTCATCATCAACCACAATTTCGCCCCTCCTCGCCATGTCCTCCATTACACTCCTTATCCCTGAGGCAGTCTTCCTGCTGGTGTTCTTAAAGCCGAACATCCTGGATACACGTGTTATAACCTCATCCATGTCAGAGGTTGACCTGAGGGCAATCCTCACAGCCTCCTCGATCTCCATCGGAGATATGAGGGATATGTCGATCCTCCCACTTCTCCTTCGAACCGTTACAGGCATGGAGTCTGAGAGGAGGAGGAAGTCACCGTTTCTCTTTATGTTACCGTTATTCTCTGCCATCTCAATGGCCGAGTTGATTATGCTCCTGACCCTCCTCCCGGCCCTCCTCAAGCCACAGGACTCCCTTATACGCCTTATAACCTCCTCCACGTGGACGGGGCCCTCCATGGATACTATCTCACTGACAACAGAGGATATTACCGGTGTGGGGCTCCGGTAGAGATCATCCGGTTCCCTGAGCTTGTCGGTTTCATACTCAACGTACTCTGCCGCTCCATCCCTTGGGGGTTCCTGCTCAGGACCTCCTGACTCATCAACCTCAGGTTCATCCACCTCATCAGCAGCCTCTTCCATAGGACCTGTTTCAGCAACCACAGGTTCCTCCACCTCATCAGCAACCTCCTGTTCAGTTTCAGGAGTCTCAGGTGACTCCCTGACCACCCTGGCCTCCTCAACAATTTCCTCGAGCCTGTCAGAGACCTTCCTCTGTGTCTCCTCACGGTTCCTGTACCAGTCAGAGGACCAGAGGTGTATGATGTTCCAGCCGAGGTTCCGCAGAATCTCCTCCCTCAGCCTGTCACGGTCCCTTGCAACCTCGGCCCTGCTGTACATCTCACCATCGGTGAGTATCCCTGCAATGTACCTGCCCGGCTCATCAGGGTCCTTCACCGCGAAGTCAACACGGAACCCGGCACATCCAACTCCCCTGTCAACCTCGAATCCCTCATCAACCAGGAAGTCATATACCGAGTCCTCAAAGAGTCCCTGGGAGGTGTCGGTGGAGTCTGATTCCAGGACACCGGTCTCGGCGTACCTGAGGAACCTCCTGAGGGCCCTGACACCGAAGGGTGTCCCCGGCCCGGTTCTGAGGTCCGAGGACCTGAAGTTTGTGAAGACCACACACTTCTCACGGGCCCTGGTTATGAGGACGTTCAGCCTCCTCTCACCACCCTCCTGGTTCAGGGGTCCGAAGTTGAGGGACATGCGGCCCCTCTCATCGAAACCGTAGCCCACACTTATGAATATCACGTCCCTCTCATCCCCCTGAATGGTCTCCAGGTTCTTTATGAAGAAGGGCTCATCGGTCTCCTGGTTTATGATCCGTTCAAGTTCAGGGTTCTCCCTTAGCCGGGTCTCCAGGGCCTCCAGTATGGCGTTCATCTGGGCCACCGAGAATGTACCCACACCGAGACTCCTTGAGGAACCATACCTCATGAAGTGGTCCTCTATGGCGTCAACCACCGCCGCGGCCTCCAGGGGGTTGGATGACGTCCTCCCACGCTCATAGACCGTGTCCGGGAGGTAGACCAGGTGCAGCCCAAGCTCCTCGTCCTCCCTTGCAGGGGACGGGTAGACCAGGAGCCTGTTATCATAGAACTCCTGGTTGGAGACCGCTATGAGGGATTCGTGCCGGCTCCTGTAGTGCCACCTGAGCATCCTCACAGGGAAGCTCCTCTTGCAGAGGTGCAGTATGCTCTCAATGTCTGCAGCGGTGGCCACATCCTCTGAGTCCTCCTCCGCTGATATCATCTGGTCAAAGAAGCTGGTCGGTGGGAGCTGGTTGGTGTCACCCATAACCACCGCCGTCCTGGCCCTGAGGAATGCTCCCAGGGCGTCCTCGGGTTTAACCTGTGATGCCTCGTCAAAGATCACGACATCGAACTGGAGCTCGCTGCTCCTGGGGTCAAGGTACTGGGCTATGGAGAGGGGGCTCATCATGAAGCAGGGCTTTATCCTCTTCACAGTGCCGCCTGCAAGTTTCAGGAGCTTCCTTAGGGGCATGTGCCCCCTTTTACGTGTGAACTCCCCGCTGAGGATGCTCTCCTCTGAGTTTGGGGCCGCACCCCCAAATACCGTGGGCATGTTACTGTTGAGCTGGTGTATGAGCCTCTTCCTGTTGAGCTCGATTATCCTGGAGTCCAGCTCCCTGAACTCCCTTATCTTGGCCTCGTGGAGGTCGCCTATGAAGGTGTAGAGTGTGGGTATCTCCCTGAAGGCCCTCTCAAGGAGTGCATCTGCAAGGTTGCCCTCCATGGCAGGCCTTATATCATCCATGCGGATTATACCCGACTCTATTATGGGTATGAAGGCAGCTCCCCGGGTCTTCATGCAGAGCCTCTTCTTCTCGAGGTACTGTGACCAGAGGGGGAGGAGGTTGAGGGCCTCCCTCCAGGCCTTCACCCTTGACCTCCAGGCCCTGAAGGGGACGTCCTCTGGCATGGAGTTGAAGAGGACATGGGCATGGGTGTTTATACCCTTCTGGAGCCTTCCGAGTTTGTCCTCAAGTTCCTCATAGAGTCCCATAATCTCATCAAACTCAGAGAGCAGTTTCTCACCATCAAGGCCCCTGGAGATGCACTCAAGGGTCCTCTCTGATATTAGGCCATCACTGTGGAGGTCCCTGAACCTCACTATCCACTCTGCGGTGGCCCTTAGGTCCTCGAGTGATGGATTCTCTGGGTTCCACATGGGGCCGAAGAACCTCTCAGCCACCTCACTGTACCTCTCAAGCTCCTCCCTCAAGCTCATGACGTCCATGAGGTTCTCAAGGTCCTCAACGACCTCGTAGTCGTTCTCAGGAGCCCTGCCAACGTACAGGGCGTCTATCTCATTCCTTACCTTCCTGTACCTTCCGCTCAGGAACTTTATACGGCTGGAGGACTCCTTCAGGTAGTCCCTGAGGAGGGCCTCCAGGTCCACTCCATGGACAGATTCATGGAACCTGTCCAGTATCTCACGCTTCCTGGTGTAGGACTCCAGTTTATCGAGGAGGGTGAACGCATCAGCCCTGTAGCGGTCCCATATACTGGATTCCAGGACCCCCAGGTCGAAGGGCCTTGACTCTGCAACCACAGAGACAACCTCGGCGAGACTCTCAAGTTCCCTGCCGGTCTTAACCCTCATGAACCCGTATCTTTCCTGGAACTCCTTCAGGGCTTCTGTTAACCTGTCAGAGGTCTTCATTATTGATTCAAGGAGTATTTCAAGTTCCCTGACATCTGAGGGTAGCATCATACCGGGGTCCGTGCCGGACCATGGGTTCTCCTGGAGTGGCGGCAGGAGTTCAGCCAGTTTGGCCAGGTTTCTGAGTTCAACCAGGGCCTCATCCCATTCATCAGGGGTTATGGTTTCAGGGGAGGGTATCCTGACAAAGGGGAGCTCACCGTTGAAGTACTTCTCTGCACGCTCCTTCATCCCGAATAACTGGAAGGGTGAGAGCTGTATGCTGTACAGTGGTTCGTGAAGGGCGCGGCGGTACTCATTGAGTTCATCACGGAGCTTCTCTATCCTCCTGAACTCCCTCTCTGCCTCGGGCCTATCTGCCTCTGCCTCCATGAGGGTGGCCTCCAGTTCATTGAGGACGTCCTTCTTACGGGCCTTGTGGGAGTGGAGTTCAAGGCAGAACCTGCCCAGTCCAATGGAGTCCAGCCTGCTCTTAACAACCTCAAGGGCCGCCATCTTCTCACTCACAAAGAGGACCGTCTTGCCTGAGGCCATCAGCTCCGCTATGAGGTTCACTATGGTCTGGGACTTCCCGGTGCCCGGGGGGCCCTCAACCACAAGGTTCTTACCCGCCTTCACGTCCTCTATGACCGCGATCTGGGATGAGTCGGCATCCACCACATGGTAGAGGTCCCTGTAGGGTATGCTGTCTATGTCCACCTCCTCGCTGTCATCATCCACATCAATGGAGAAGAGGGCCCTCAGGAGGGGTCTCTCAACTATCTCATCCCAGTTGGGATAGGATGAGGGGTCCAGGTCCATGTACATGAGGAACTTGGTGAAGGAGAAGAATCCGAGCTGGACCTCATCGGTGACACCCCACCCCTCCATTGATGAGACTGCGCCCTCGACGCGTTTAAGGTAATCTGATACACCCCCTGGAGAGGAGGGCATGCTGAACTCTGGCAGCTCAACACCCTCCTCCCTGAGCCTCGCCTGGAGGGACATGTTGGTTATGATCTCACTTCCATCCCAGCGGAGGGAGAAGGATGAACCTGCCCTCCTCCTCTCAAGTGACACCGGCACCAGGACCAGGGGTGCTCTTCTGATATCGGGTTCCCCTTCGGTCCTCCACTCCAGGAAGCCCAGGGCGAGGTAGAGTATGTTGTAGCCCTGCTCCTGTATCATGGTCCTGGCCCTCTGGTTGATGTAGAATAGCCTCCTCTGGAGTTCAGCCTCTGTCAGGGCCGTCTGGAGTATGTTCTCGTCCTCCACCTCCATCAGGGTCCCTTCCAGGGGGGTGCTTTCCCCTTCATCTGTGACAGATTCAGCTATGTTTTCATTGTAAGGTGCATCATCATCGTCCAGGGTTTCTTCCTCCTCGATGCGGGGTGCGAGCTTCATCTTCTTCCTGTTGAGGACGAGGTAGCTGTATATGTACTCAGGGTCATGGTTCACCACCTCAACCGTCCTCGACCTTGGCCTGAAGTTGAGGAGCTGGTTCCGCATTGTGAGGTCAAGGAGTTTCTCCCTCAGATTCTCAAATTCCCTTTCGATGATTTCCCTCGCAGATTGGTCCATTCAGATTCTCCTTCAGTTCTGTTACATCTAAGTCTTCAGGATAGTATCTACCAATGATCACATTAAGATTATTCTAGATATCCTTCTCCCGGGGTACTGTCATGGTGGCAACCCTGTAGAAGATGTAGACGAGTACAATGTCAACCAGCCATGTGAGGGCGGCTATGATCTCATCATTCCCGGGGATTGGCCAGAAGAGGTCTATGAGGTCCATCACCCTCGTGGCTGAGAATACTATCATTGAAACTGCGAATACGCTTATCAGGAGGGCTGTTTCATCCAGGCTGGAGAATAGCATGCCAAGGAAGGCCGCATCATATCGCATGTTGTTCAGCAGTACCCTCCCTGAAAAGTAGAGCGTCAGGAGAGGGGGTATCATTATAATCCATTTAAGGTCCATGAGCCATCACCACATGATTTAACTGGATACATCAGATCAGCAGGGAGCAACCCCATAATCAATTCATGAGCCATCAGCATCACCACCCATTAGAGAGGATAGCAGGAACACCGCAAACAGGAGGAAGAGCGCGTTGAGGTTCACGAAGCACTCAATGATGGCCTCATCCTGTCCCGTGACAAAGGTGAAGCCGACCAGTACAGTGAAGATTGAGGCCACAAAGATTGATACGTATATGAGCCTCGCGGCGCGTCTGTGGAGAAATAGCATTGAAACTGCAAGTTCCCGCGCCCCTATCTGCCTGAGTATCCTTACACAGAATACTATTATGAGAAGGCCTATGAGAAGGCCGGCCACCCTGTTTATCAGAAGCAGCTGATCCATATAAACACCATTAGGGTATTATGTTCAAGGGGATATTTATCTATTCCAGTCCCCACCCGGCCATCCAGCCGGGCTACCCACAGCGGGCCAGACCCAAAGATGCCATCCTCCTCAGCAGATGGCAGAGGTCACATGGGGGATGAGGAGTGCCATGTTTATTATGTCCTCACGGTTGTGCTCAACGAGGGGGACCAGTGGTCCGGGGCTGCCGGTTGAGAGGTAGGTGCGGTAGTAGTCCGGTACATATGAGCCCGGGATGTCAAGGCCCCTCTCAGCGCCCAGGATATGCCTCTCCACCGTGGACAGTTTACAGTTAGGGAGCCTGTGCCCCCAGAGGCGCCTTGAAATATGGTAGAGGTCCACGTGGCAGTTCTGGAGTCTGTTCTCAAGGCCGTGGATGGCTGACCTCCGCCTGATGTAGGGGATGTCGAAGCTGGCCCCGTTGAAGGTTACAATTATGGATTCTGGTGGTATGTGGTGGTAGATCTCCAGGACGGCCCCCTCCATCTCAGGTGCCGGTGCCAGGCGCTGCATCACCTTAATCCTGCCATCCTCGATCCACGCCATCCCGGCCAGTATGACCGGCTCCCCTCCAAGGCCCAGGGTCTCAATGTCCAGGAAGGTGAAGCTCTCCTCACAGGCAAGGCCAATTGCCCCCACCAGTCTGGGATCAGAGGATGAACAGTTCAGGTAGCCCCTGATCCCCTGGAAGTCCAATGATTCAATGAAGTCGAGGATTCGTGCCGCCTCCACCCCGTGGACCTCATGTTCCATTAGATCCATGATGGTATGATAGCCCTCAGATTTAAGGAGCCTCTCGGTCATGGGGCCAACGCCCCTCACAAGTTTCAGGTCAGAGAGGATGTGGGGTCTAACATCAGGCCGCCTCAACCTCAACCTCCTCTCATGGGATATCTCCAGGGCCTCAGAGCCTGCAGCGGTCACCCTGGACGCATCAAAGGTCTCCTCGAGTGATTCACCATCATATTCTATTACGAGATCCCATTTGAGTTTTTCAAGCAAGACTATACCTCCAGCATCATTTTCAAGCCCTCGGACTATGAGCCGTTCACGGCCCTCTCATGGAAGTATGCCGCCATCTCAACCTCGCCCTGCCTCCTGAGGATTGCCCCCATAAGGTAGCACGCCCCTGGATTCCCGGGGTCCCTCTCAAGGATCTCATGCAGCCTGAGCTTGGCATCCAGGAGCTTGCCCTCACTGCAGAGCTCCTCAACCTCGGCCAGGACGTCCCCATCAACCTCCCTGGCCTCCCTCACCTCACCTGATGTCAGCTCCATGAGGCGCTCCAGTATCATCACCGTGGCGTCCCTGTGCAGGGGTGAGTTCTCGTTTCCGCAGCGGGGTGAATAGATGCAGGATGGGCAGCCGTCGGTGCAGCTACAGGATGATACAAGTTCAAGGGTCGACGCCAGGAGGTCCCCGAAGACCTCAACACCCTTCTCAGCAAGTCCGATTCCACCCTCAAATCCATCATATATGAATATTGTGGCCTCCTGTGTGTCAGGGTGCATGGGCGTCGATATCCCCCCGATGTCGCTCCTGTCGCAGAGGACGTGGAGGGGGAAGAGGGATATCAGGGCGTGTTCAGCGCCATGGATGCCCCCATCGAAGGCATCATCCCCGTACCTATCCTCAACCTCATCCTTCAGGGATTCAGGGATGGTGAACCAGAGGGCCCTGGTCCTGAACCTGAGGGGTGGGAGGTCAAGTTCCCCTCTACCAAGGACCCTGCTGTAGACCATCACCCTGTAGCCGGTGTAGTGCTCGGTCACCTCCACCTCACCGAAGTTAACCTCAAGGTCACCCAGCCTCCTCCTCCTGAGTTTCCCCATAACCCTGAGCTCGCTGTCCCTGAGTACGCTGGTATGGTACTCCACGTCCCTCCTCTCAACCGTTATCCTCCTGGCCTCAAGGTCGAAGTCCCTTACAGTGTAGGTGTTACCGTGGTTCATCAGCACAGCCCCCTCATGGGCCTCCCTGTATGCCTGGGAGCGGCTCATGGTCTCAAGGACTCGGCCCTCACAGATGACCGTGAAGGTGTCCTGGGAGACGTCAACCAGGCCGTGCCTGAACTGGGGGTCGCCGCTACAGGTGAGGCCTTCGGGTGAGAGTTCGAGTTCCCCATCAGCGAGCATCTCCCCTGCAACACCCACGCTGAAGTCGTATTCCAGGAAGTCGTCCAGTGTTAGGGGCAGCTCGGAGGCCGCGCATGCAGTCTGGTTCCTCAGTATCAGCCTGTTCTGGAGGTCTATTATGGCATTCTCATGGGCCCTCTCAAATATGAATGAGGGGTTCTTCATTATGTACTGGTCCAGGGGGTTCTCAAAGGCCACCAGGACCACCATGGAGTCCTTAAGGTTCCTCCCCGCCCTGCCGGCCTGCTGCCATGTTGATATCATGGTCCCCGGGTACCCTGATATTATGACAGCGTCCAGTGAACCGATGTCTATGCCGAGCTCCAGGGCATTGGTTGCAGTGACACCCAGGAGCCTCCCCTCCTTGAGATCGGCCTCTATCCTCCTCCTCTGCTCTGCAAGGTAACCGGCCCTGTAGGATGTCACCCTGTCAACGAGTTTACGGTTCTCCCTGTCAAGCTGCTGCCGGGTCCAGCGGGTTACAAGTTCAGCCATCTTCCGGGATACGGTGAAGCAGAGGGTTTGGACGCCCCTCAAAACAAGGTAGGTGAGTATGGCTGATGTTTCGAGGTGCGCAGATGGATCACCCCTCTTTATGTAGGGGTTGTAGAGGACGAAGTGCTTCGGCCCTGAGGGTGATGTGTCATCTGAGATCACCCTGAAGTCGAGGCCTGTAAGTTTACGTGAAAACTCGGCAGGGTTGGCCAGGGTTGCGCTTGCAAGGATGAACTGGGGGTCTGAGCCGTAGTAACTGCAGATCCTCCGCAGCCTCCTCAGGAGGAGGGCAACGTTGGAGCCGAAGACCCCCCTGTACTGGTGGGCCTCGTCGATAACCACGTAGCGCAGGTTACCGTAGAATCGCCTCCACTGGTGGTGCCAGGGGAGTATCCGGTGCAGCTGGTGGGGGTTGGTCAGTATCACCCTGGAGTTCTCCCTTATCCAGGGCCTCCTGTCCCTGGGAGTGTCACCATCATAGGTTGAGGGGTTCAACTGGAGTTCTAGGCATGACTCCATCTCCTCCAGGACCCGGAGCTGGTCCCTTGAGAGGGCCTTGGCAGGGTAAATGTAGAGGGCCGTTGCCTCAGGGTTGAGGGTGAGGGTCTCCATGATGGGGAGGTTGAAGGCCAGTGTCTTCCCTGAAGCCGTGGGGGTTGTTATGAGGATGTTACCGCCCTCCCTTACGGCTTCGAGGGCCTCCCTCTGGTGGCGGTAGAGCCTTATACCATGTGTATCCAGGTAGTCCCTGATGTTATCCGGGAGGTCATCCGGGTCAGAGTACCTGGCTTCACGGCCCGGGATGGTCTCCACGTGTTCTATGGCGTCCCTGAACCGCCAGTCCTTCCTGAACCTCTCAAGAACCCTTTTAACCATGAAAATGAATTATGGTTTAATCTTATTTAATGGTTGTCCAGGGGTGCAGAATAACCGTTTATTTAACCTCCAGACTGGCCAGACGGATCCCGGGCGTTACACTTTTCCTTCTGATGGAACATAATATAATACAGTGTAGATGAGGGGGTGTAACTTTGAGGAGATATGTGGCTGTGGCCATCATCGTTGCCGTCCTGGTCCTGGCAGCGGCCCTGTTTTCATGGAACGGGACCCCTGTGGAGGGCCATGTGGCCCTCGTGGTCTTCGAGGACTACAATCAGCATGAATTTGAAACCCTACGCTCCACGGCCACCGATGTCACCGTGGTGGGTGCGGGTAACCTGACATCTGGCTACGATGTCCGCATTGAGGATGTGAAGCCATCCGATATCCTGGGCTACGATGCAGTCATATTCATAGGTGGAAGCGGCCTCTACAGGAGGGTGGAGTCTGGGCGGATGGACAGGGACCTTGAGATGGCAGCCGGGCTCGCAGAATCAGCCAGCAGGAGTGGTAGGATCATAGGCGCCATATGCGCTGCGCCGGCCATACCAGCCATGGCCGGAATCCTGAGGGGCCAGAATGCGACCATATACCCGGGACTTGAAGGCGTCCTCTCAGAGAACGGAGCCAGATACGTGAAGGCCGACGTCGTGGTTTCAGGGAGGATTGTAACGGCAGCCACCCCTGAATCCGCCGGAAAACTTAGGGATACCCTCAGGGCTATGATCAGGAAGGGATATTCATGAAGAGGTATATTGTAATTGTGATGCTTGCCCTGATGGTTGCGGGCTGCGTCTCAGAGGATGGTAACTACACCAGCGAGGGTTTACAGGACAGTAATCCTGATATTTCTGTTAATGATGCCGGCGATTCCCAGGGTGAGGTTAACGGTACCGCTGAGAAGGAATCCAGCTATGAGGCATCAGGCTACTGCTACCACGTGGTTGACGGTGACACCATAGATGTTGAGGGTGTTGGGAGGATACGCCTTGTGGGGGTTAACACACCTGAGCGTGGACAGCCAGGCTACAGGGAGGCCACGGATTTCGTGAAGTCCATGTGCCTTGGAAGAACAGTCCAGCTGGACATCGATGATGCTAAGAGAAATGATAAGTATGGGAGGGTGCTTGCAGTTGTCTATGTCGACGGGGTGAACCTCAACAGGGAGCTCCTCAGGCGTGGTTATGCGGAGGTCATGTACATACCTCCCTCTGAGTTTAATCCCTACGGGTGGACTAGTTAATTCTCAGGAGTTCTGAGAACAGAGTATATAATCATAAATACACTATCTAGAATAGGACTACCCTAACGTGGGGGATTATCATGAAGATTTCAAAAATTCTACTTGAAAATTTCAGAGCTTTTAGATCTTCCGAAATTGATGTCAGAAATCTTAATGTTTTTCTTGGTAAAAATGATCAAGGCAAGTCATCAATACTTGAAGCCATGGATATATTTTTTAATGATGGTAAAGGGACTGTCAAAGTGACAGATGATGACTTAAATAAGATGCTCTCTGGAGGAGTCAGTGAATTTGCTATTGGTATTCAATTTGAGAATTTTCCAGATCCTATCATTATCGATGAAACAAATGAAACATCTCTAAAAAAAGAATGCTTGTTGAATAAGCAAGAGAAACTGGAGATCTGGAAACTATTTAAAAAGGGAAGATTGTCATCTGTGCAAATAAAGTGTTTTCATCCTTGCAATGACGATTTTCTTAGGTTTATGCTAACAAAAAACGTAAATGAACTTAGAGCGTTTGTTGATGAAAATAACATTCATGTAGAAGACAGAAGAAAAGCTGCTGAAATGAGGAGAGCTATAAGAACTCACTATAAAGAGAGAGATGGAAGTTTAGATCTCCAAGAAGTAAAAATCCCTATCAACGATGGAGATCTTAAAAAAATCTGGGATAAAATTAAGATATACATGCCTGTCTTTACATTGGTTTCAGCAGATAGGGAAAATCTAGACACTGATTCTGATTTTCAGAATCCTTTGAAAAACAGAATAAAAGAGATTTTCCAAGGCGAAGAGGAAATTCTAGAGAAATTGAATTCTGTTTCAGAGAAAGTTTATAGCGAGATCATGATATTCGCTGAGAGGACCATTGAAGAGTTCAATATCTTGATGGGAGATAAAATAAATATTAAACCGTCGATACCAGCCACAAGTGATTTAAAGTGGTATAATGTTTATAAAAAAATTGGATTTGAAACTGAAGACAGTATACCTATGAATCAAAGAGGAAGCGGTTTCAGGAGACTAATTCTCTTAGCTTCTATTTTTGCAAGAACTAAAGAAGATTTAAACGATAATGTGGATGTAGTTTATGCAATCGAAGAACCGGAATCCTCTCTACATCCAAGCTGGCAGAAAAAACTTGCAGATGCTCTTATTGAATTATCAGAAAAAGAAAAATATCAGACATTTTTAACTAGCCATAGCCCTGCTATGATACGAATTTTTAACACTTCCAGCATAAAATATGTTGAAAAAGAAAATGGTGAATCCAGAGTTTATGATTTCAATGAGGACATCGCGACAAAGATAATAGAAACTATGGGCCTTCTTCCCAATATAGGTAAAGTTGTTGTATGTGTTGAAGGAAATAACGACATAAACTTCTTATTGAATATTAATCAGAATATTGAAGAACTAAAAGAAATCATAGATCTAAAAAAAGAGAGGGAATCAGGAATTCTAACGATTATGCCAATGCATGGAGGTAACCTAAAGGATTTTATCGCCAAGCATTATCTAAAAAATACAAATGTCCTTGAATTCCATTTATATGACAAAGACGATGGGAGCTACTTTGAAGACATTGAAAAGGTCAGACAAAGAAAAGATGGATCCTATGGAACACTTACAAGTTTACGAGAGATAGAGAACTATTCGCCTCCTGAAGTGCTTGAAGAATGCTTTAATGTCAAATTGGCCTCTGAAATGTCTTCTATAGAAGATTGGGGAGAAAAAAACATTCCAAAACTGATAGAAGAAAAGGTAAAGATGAAGGAAAGCATAGTGAAAAAGAAGATCTGTAATGATTGTTCTAAAAAGATTACAAAAGATCATCTTATGGAAATGGGAACTTGGAACGAAGTTAAAGGATGGTTCGAAAAGATAAAGGAAATGGTTGAGAGATGCTATGAATAATATGCTTTGTTTGATAAAGTAGGACTCTCATTATCATAGCCCACGAATAAACTTTAATCCCACCCCTCAATGATCCTCTCTTTCAGTACGCGGAACTCCCCGTCCTCAAGCAACCTTCCATCCTTTACCATGTGCCCCCTGAGGGCCCTCAGAATGAAGGATACCACAGCATGACCTATCATATCTCCCTTAAGACCATATGGGGGCCTGGAGAGGAACCTCATCTCAGCCACGGGGTCAATGTCTCCCCTTGAAAATTTTTCAACGGTCACATCGACCATGGTCTTAAGGGGGTGGTAAACCTCTGGAAGGAGGTTAAGGTTCTCATCAACTATCCAGTCACCCCTGGGGCCCCTGAGGATGTGGGCCACGAAACGGAATAATCCACTCCCTGTTTTCCTTTTGAACTCTTCAAGATTCTCAGAGAAGAAGAATATTTCAAAAACCTTCGGGTAATTTCCAGTTTTCCAGAGATTTCTGTTTCCACGTATCTCAGGCAGGTTTTCAGGGCCAGAGTGGAAGATCCTCCTTGAAAGCTCACTGTTTATCAACTCGCTGAGGCCATAAAGCTTATCTTCCCTACCTGATTCAGCGTTGAGGTACCACTGGAAACCTGAGTCCATCATATCCCCAACCCATGCAGATATGATCCTCTCTGCAACCTCAGTGTGTTCAGAATCACCTGACCTCAGTGAGAGGGTCATGTGGTCGAGGAGGAGCTCATAGGTCTCAGCTGTCATTGAGGCGTCAGGGGATACCATGAGAACGTTGTCCGGTCCTTCGAGGGTTGCGGGGGGCATCCCCTCATGGATCCTCAGTAGGAGGGCGACCATGATATCCGGTCCGGAGTCATGAGGGTCATCATATGAAACCTCAGGATTCACTGTGGACGCATACCTTATCCTGAGCTCTCTGAGTGAGAAACCCTTCAGGAACCCCTCAAGGTCATCCCTCCTTTCGCCTAAAAGTTTTTCAGGTTCGCGTATTATTGATTCTTTCAGCTTATCCCGGAATCTGACATCGTCTGGATTCAGATTCGGCCTTTCAGTGCTGTAAGTCCTGAGTGATGATATATACTCGTCAAGTATTTCGGTTGAGGATCTTCCATCCAGATGGATGACACCGTCAGTCAGTGTAATTGAGGGGGACTCCTGCAGTTTAAGAGTGAGTGATTCCTCACTGATCCCGAAGAGTCTGAAGGGACCTCCGGGGCAGTCATCACCGTAAAGGTATTCCAGTTCAATCTCCCCTCTGTCGATCTCCTCTGCGAGCCTGTAGAGTGCATAGGCCACCACATGGTGGTCCAGATCATCCAGATGTATCCTTTTAATCTGCGTATTTCTGGTCTTACCCATGGAGAAGATGGCGCCTAGACGTGAGTTTTCGAACATGTTGATGAGGGCTGAAACCGCATTTTTAATAGTTGAGTCCTTCAGATCTCCAAGATCCGCCCTTATGGCCTCAATGACACCATTTTTATCGAGGTAATCATCGAAGCCCACATGGTCACAGAAGAGCTTAACGATGGGGGATCCATGGTACATGCTGACCCAGAGGATCTGCCATGCTGCCACGGGTTCCATGAAGTAGAGGTCCCTGATCCTGCCAAAGAGTGGGGTTACTTTTTCCTTAACAATGAGGCCTGCATCGGCCAGCCAGGACCCGACGGCCTTCACCTGTACCGGACCCAGATTGTTCCTTTCATGCCATCTTTCCTCATGGGTGAAGATTAATGGCATCCATTCATCCCTGAGGCCAAAGGTGGAGTACCTGTCAATTCCATTTAACTTTCTGGCTCTCATCATAAAGTAAATATTGAGATGGGGATAAATAAGGCTGTGGGGTGTGAACTTGATCAGATACGTTAATCTCAGAATAATATCAGACAGGGATGAGATAGAATCTCAGCAGAAAAGGCTGGAAAATATTCTGAAGGAGAGAGCAGATAAGGTCGTTGAGGGGGGTGCCGGTTTTCAGGGGGGTGAGGAGAAGGGGAAGGTTTACTGGATGTCTGAGCTTGGCATATGGTACATGAGCAGGTTCATAGAGGGGAGCAGGTACTGGAATGGCTTCGGGACAGAGGAGCCAGAGGAGGGCAGGAACAAGCCAAGCGTATGTGAATAAATATTCCCCCTGAAGGAATAAAACGCAACATAGGAGGAGCATTTGCTCGGGACCCCACTGGAAACTATTATCTTATACATAGAGGTAAAATTGGGGGCAATTATAGCAAAAAAATATTTGAAGATAACTACACCGGTGAATGGACAAGTGTAATTGATGGTAACCGTGAAAGCAGCGTTGTTGTCATAGGAAAAATCGATGAAACTCTCCCTGAAAAGATAAGGGACTTTGTCTATGAAGTTCAGAGGATAAAAAGTATGGAAATTGGTTTTAACTTGAGGGAGAAACTTCAAAAGGTTCTGGATGAGTATGCAAATGCAAGAAAAGAAGAGTTTAGTGGCCATCCCCTCGCTGGATTCATACGCACGGAGATCCCTGATGAAATCAAAAAGATAGTCCCAGCAGATTATATAATAAAGGGATCAGCTGGACAGGGAAACTGGGCAAGGATACCCTGGATTGCCCTAATGGACCCTGAAGTGACCGAAACCACTCAAAAAGGATTCTACATAGTATATCTCTTTAATGAAAACTTGAAAGGTGTGTATCTATCCCTCAATCAGGGAGTAACAGAAATTAGGGATGAATATAACAATGATGCAGAAAACATATTGAAAAATCTTGCAGAAACTCTAAGATCCTATATAACCGATAAAAATTACCTGAATGAAATCTCATTGAGCGCTACAGGGTATGGGCCTCTATATGAAGCAGGAAACATCATAGCAAAATATTACCCATCCGGTGGACTGCCAGACGATGATGAACTAAAATCTGACCTTGAAGAATTTCTGAATATTTACAGTGAACTTAAAGCAGTCTATAGGAACATCCCCCTAGAAAAAGGGAGAGATCACCAGAGAAAACTTAAGGCCATTGACGTTCCAGGAAACAATAGACGGGGAAAAGGATCAAACTTTTACCAGTACTTAAAAGTGAGGGATTATCACTTCAGACCGGAACTCGTTGAGAACTTCCTACTCTCCCTCAAGGTCAAGCCCTTCGTGATACTGACCGGTAACTCGGGTACAGGTAAGACGAAGCTTGCACAGCTCTACGGCAGTTACATATCCACAGAGAATGACAAAAGGTACCTGGTCGTCCCGGTGGGTGCCAACTGGACCGAGACGAGGCACATCTTCGGCTACCTCAACATAATGACGGGGGAATACCAGAGCACCCCCGCCCTGGACTTCATCATGAGGGCCTCCAGGGACCCTGACAACCCCTACATCCTGATACTCGATGAGATGAACCTATCACACGTTGAACGCTACTTCTCTGACTTCCTGTCGGCCATGGAGAGCAAGGAACCAGTCCCCCTCCACGATGACCCTGAATCTGAGTTCCCATCAATGATAGAGATACCCGAGAACCTCAGGGTCGTGGGAACAGTCAACGTGGATGAGACCACCTACATGTTCTCACCGAAGGTCCTTGACCGGGCAAACACCATAGAATTCGAAACCCTCAGGCCAGGGGAGTATCTTAACGGCACCCCCCACGACCAGGGCCCAGCAGGGGACACAGAATTCCTTGAAGACATCATGGAATACAGCAATGATAACATGAAGGACGACCTCCACATGGTATGGGATGAACTTGTGGCTGAACTTGACTTCTTCCATGAAACCCTCACAACCCCAGGATTCGACTTCGGCTTCAGGGTGACAGATGAGATCCTCAGATTCATGCATGCAGCCTGGATCTACGAGAAAAGACCCCGGGAATGGGAAAACTGGGAGCGCTACCTTGACGCCCAGATCAAACAGAAGATCCTCCCCAAGATCCACGGCCCCGAAAGACTCCTCAGGGACACACTCGATAAACTCAAAGAACACTGCCAGGGCAGATTCCCTGAATCAGAGAAGAAGCTTGAGGAGATGCAGAACACCCTGAAAACCCAGCGCTACGCCTCCTTCATCAGGTAGTGATCACCGATGGACCAGGAGATAATCATAGAATTCAGGGCAGGGAGACTGAGGATAAATGGGGGTCCAGCGCCCATTGAAGTACCTCCCAGGATGGTGAGGGTCAGCGGCCACCCCTTAACACTCATAAACGTCCCCCTGGTTGACAGGCCCGGACTTAACCCCATCGAACACTGCCCCTACTACGACAACCTCAGTGAAATAATGCTCCTGGAGGAGACAGAATACCAGGTCCTCTTCGAAACTGAAGGATCCCTCAAGGATGTGAAGGTCCTCCCCCATGCAGATGAACTCTTCAGGAGGATACGATTCAAATTCAGGGACAGAGTGGCGGGTATACTCAACTTCAGGAGCTACGCCGGCAAATCCTTCCTCGACATCGAGACACCCGGGGGCCATGAATCCATACCCATCGAGGTGAGGTCAAAGAAGATAGACTACCATGAACAGTACCCTGCAATGCTGGCAGACCTCTCAGAGGAGATCACATCCATCATCCTCGAGGCTGACTCCTCCATATTCCAGACCTTCACCCCCTCAGGTGAGGATGACAGGACACTCTACGAGGACTTTCTTTTACTGGAGTACCTCTTCAGACCCGAGAACCTCCCGGCTGCAGCTGAACGCATAAATCACAGCTTCTATTCCGGACTTAAACGTGAGGTCCAGGTTGTACCCGCAGGCCTGGCCTCAGTGGTGGACCCCAACGGACTGGTGGGTGTGCTGTCAGACCCGGCCAGCATGGATGCAGATGGGAACATAAGGAACCTCCCGCAGCTGAACCTGCGGGAGACGCCTGACACTCCAGAGAACCGCTTCTACAGGTACTTCCTGGAATCACTGGAGGACAGGATACTCTCGCTCCATGAATCAGCCCCCGAGGGTTACATCAGGGACTCCCTGGAGGGATTCCTGGATGAGGTGAACCTCCTCCTCTCTGCAGGGTGGCTGATGGATGTTGGTGAACTCCAGGTCCTCCCCCTGAACTCACAGGTACTCCAGAAGAGGGAGGGCTACAGGGACGTTCTCAGGTACTTCTTCATCCTTGACCTCGCACTCAGGTTCACCTGGGAGGGGCTTGAGGACAGTATCAGGGGATTTGAGAGGAGGCTCAGTGAACTCTATGAGTACTGGTGCTACTTCAGGATCCTCAGGATCCTGGAGGACATAACCGGGGATAGAGTTAACCCCCGGGACATATTCGTCAGGGATGGCTGGAGGGTCCGTCTGAGGACCGGGAACTCCATACTCAGGTTCAGCATGGATGACACCGAGATAGCCCTCTCCTACAATGGAAGGTTCGCCGGGGACACCCCCTGCAGGTCCTATTCACTCCCCTTCAAACCTGACTACTCCATACTCGTGGCTGTGGATGAGTGCACCTGCTTCATACACCTGGATGCAAAGTACCGGTCCACTGTGAGGCCAGATGACCTCTATGAGAGTATCGACATGAGGGACTCTGAGGAGGAACTTGAGAGGAGGTTCAGGGACGGTGACGTGTACAAGATGCACAGCTACAAGGATGCCATACTGCGCAGTGTGGGAGCCTACATACTTTACCCAGGGGATAAAGAGATAATATTTCAGGAGGATAACTCTGAAGTGCCGTCCGTAGGAGCATTTCCATTAAATCCCGGTGAAAACATTAATGAAGAAAAGAGACTCAGAGATTTCATTGAAACTGTGATTCTTAACATCAAAAATTTAATCTAATTTGTTCTTTAATATTGAATATCTATTATTTACTAGGGTGATTTAATGCCAGGCCTAGAATTCAAAAAAGATCCCGTGTTCCTGCCCTATCTTGCAGGATACTTTGATGCTAGAGGTTCATTCATCGTTGACAAACAGAATAATATCACAATGAATTTTTATGGGAACGTAGACTTCCTGGAAGAACTTAATTCTCTTTTTAAAGTTGGGAGCATCACATTAACTCCAAGTTCAGCCTGGAAAATCATGAACAGGGACATACCTAAAGTTTTAGATAACATTAACCAGTATATAATAATAAAGAAAGATCAGGCCATGGAGATCATTGAGGCGCTTAAGAACAAAGATCAGTATATTAGTATAAATGAGCCGCCTGAAGATATAGATTTTTTTGATTACGCTGAAGAAGAATGGCTTTATTTCTATATTGTTGGATATTTCGATGGCCTATCCCGCTGGAGTTTAAAGAAACACCCAAAATCAAATGAATATTATCTTCAGATAAGTCTCATATCCCGATACTCAGATCTAGTTATACTCCTCTATGAGTTATTTAATGTAGGGTATATCCTTCCATACAATGATAAGTTTAAGTTTATGGCTGTGTCCCAGGATTCACTGGATCTAATAAAAAAATTGGAACCCTTTTTGCTAAACAAGAAACTTGAATTGGAGATGGCGCTGAAATTCAAAAAGTTTCTAGATTCAGGTAAATACAAAGAGATAGAGAAACTCACTGGTGAATTAAAATCAAGTAAAAAGCAGGATTCAAATACTACAATGATACTTAACTTGTGTGAAAAATTATTTAAAAAGGTTACATCTAAAAGTAAATCCTTTGAAATAAGCAAATCAAGGTTCTGCCAGGAAGCTATTCACTATTCATATGCCAATTTAGATTCATTTAAGATCACTGAAGATTTATGTGGAGAAGAAAAAAAGAATTTTCAGGTAGCGATCAATATCGATGAGTATCTAGAGGAAAAAATAAAGGTTTTGTCCAGCTTCGATGAATACAAAAGTTCTGCAATAAGGAGAGCCTTAACCCTTTATTTAAAGGATCTAGAAATTGAAAAGGAAGATAATGAGTTAAATGAAGATATCGATCCTCTGGATTTACTTGAAGAACTAAAAAAAGGAGGACCTTATTGATTCCCCCAAGACTTCCAGCTTCAAAAAAGTGGAGAAAAGCTTTAGAAAAAGATTTTGGGTTTACTTGCATTTCATCCCAAAACGAAATAGTGGATCCTTATAGTGTCCTATGGACAACTTCTTGCTCAAAGACAAAACAAAAAAAGGTTGGAACGCCTAAAGAGTTCTATAGAGGTCGTTATCATAATTCGTTCTATGAATATGTTGAAAAAAATAAGCTCACGTATGGTATACTTTCTGATAAATATGGAATTCATATGTTTGATGAGGAACTGGAATATTATGATATACATCCACATGAGTTAACCATGGAGAAAAAAGAAGAATTAGGAAATCTTCTTCGAAAAAAGGCAAAAAAATATGGGTTTGAAGAAATACTTTTCTATTATCCGAGTCCCCTGATGTCTAAACCCTACTTTGAAATCCTGTGGTTTTCCAGATTAAAAGTTTATTATACGACTAAATTAAGTTTAACTAGGGAAATAGAACCCTAGTTTAATATAACCCTTTTGAATGAGGCCTTCATGGGCCTTTTCAAAATCTATATCTTTTTCTAAAGCTCTTTCTTTAATTTTCTCATAGTCTATAACACCTTTTCCTTTCATGGAGTCTATTTCTTTTAAAAGCTCCAGTTCATCAGAACTCAGATAATTTTTCATTCCCCTTTCAAATTCATTCCTAACTTCTGATTTTAAACTATCTATCCTTGATGCAGGGACTTCCTGATCTTTAATGTCCTCCTTTAGGGTTTCCTTAAAGTTTCCTATTAAAGACTCAAGTTCGGTTCTCAAATCTTCATCAATCTTAACGAGTTCTAGAACCCTTTCATAGTCATTAATAAATTCTAACTGTCTTTCTCGGTAATTTTTCCATATTTCCATTATATTATGCTGGTTGGTCCTCAATTCAAGACCTAACTCCGTTAGATGATCTAGAACGTCACGAAGAGAACCTCTCTGAAGACTAATACCACGGTATTCTCCCTTAATAGAGTCAAATTCCATTAAATGTTTACCTAATTCCTTTTTTTCGCCATCATCAAAGACTCTCTTAGCAACATTCAAAATTTGTTCATTCTCATCAATTCTTTCCAATAAGCTCTTTTCTCTTTGCATTAACTCATCAAAATGATATAATAATTTATCAACCTTTTCTAGTCTATCTCGTAGTTTATAAACACGTTCTTTTACTTTTTCTTTTAGTTCATTTAGATTTCGAGGATTAATTCTCTCTTCAGGTGTATCTACTCCAATTGAATGCAGTTCTTTGAAGAGTTCATTTGTCAGTTCTAATTTGGGTTCCTCTTGGATAGAACTTAATTTTACTAAAACATCTTGTTTTTTTCTTTTAAGATCTTCAAGTTTAACCCATAATGGTCTTAAACGAGCATCTATATCCTTTTTCTTGGTCTGGAATTCCCTTTCTTCCTTTCTAAGGAAGTAAAGCTTTAAATTATAATAATATGCTGATGAAGGAGAATTATTAAATTTAAATTCATCCAGAGCAGCAGCTTCAAGATTCGAAATTGTATTTTCCAGTTCTTCTTTTGAGTATTCTTTTCCATATAATCCCTTCACGCGCTCAAAATGCTGTGAAAGTCTATCGTATTCCTTAATACCTTCAACACCACCATCAATTTTTAAGTGCAGGACCTTTTCACAGTCCCCTAAAATCCTCCTAATATCTCTTTCAATTTCGTTTTTCATGTTTTCAATGTTTTCAAAAGATTTTTTACATTCTTTAGATGCATTTTCAATAAAGGTCTTCAAACAGCGCTGGTTTTTCTTACAGTAAAATATCTCCATTAAAAGCTTTTTACATATGAAAATTTTTGTTAAAACAGCTTCCTTATAATCAGGGTGCGAATAATAATCTTCTATAAACGAATAATTTTCCTGAATAAATTCCTTAAACTCATCTAATGTAATAAGCTTATGACCCTTCTTCTTGGTCATAAAAACGTGGGCAAAACTTTTGTATAAATTATTCTTTCCCTCAAGTTCCTTGTTGAATCTATTTAAGTAATTTTTGAGCTCTTCATATTCTGTTTCTGGGTTTGTAATTTCTATCTCATTTTTATTTATTTTATTTATTTTATTTTTATACGCTAAAATGTTCAGGAAGAGGTCCGAAAAAATGTTTTTGCTCTTTGATTTAAGTATAAAGTAAAGTTTAAGGTCATTAGCTCGAATTTTACCCTTTTTCTTAATGATTTCATATATTCTTTTTTCAACAGGATGCTCAATTGCCTTATATTTATCTCCATTCACCCTCTCCAAAAATCCATGCTCATATAACTCATTAGATATTTCTATAATTTCCTTTGGGGAATCCTCAAGGTCGCTGGTAATAAACCCCTTCTTGGTTCCGTAAAACTTGAATTTTAGTATGCCCTCTAGATTTTTATTTAAAACTTCCTCTGGAGAAAGTGGTTCATTTATATAATTTAAGTATAGTTTAAGTGTATCAGCAAATTTGGGTAAGCTTTTTGTTGCTATCTGTTCTACGACTAATCCTTTCTCTTTTTGGTTTTTAAGCCATTTCTTAATCGTCTCTTTAAGTTTTAATTCATCAAAAATCTTTCCAAATTCTATATCACGTAATGATTCATCGACGGAATCTTCAGGAGCCCTATATGAACATAAAAGGCGCTTAGTCAATGTTTGATGGAGATGAAGTTTAATGACTTTATCTAAATCCTTTTCTGAAAGACTTTCACGGGCTTTTCCTGTAAAGTCTCCACTATATACAAGTAAACAGCCATGAATGCTAAAATCATTCTTTAAAATTTCAGCAATTTCTTGAATATGGTCTTCTTTAACATCTCCCTGCACAAATTTGGTAAGTAATTTAAAATCAACTTCTATATCTGGATCATATAAATTTAATAACGTCTTATCTGAATCATGCTTAATACCTGCCACGGTTATGTTTTCATATTTTTTAAGACCATCAAGAAATGCCCTTTCAATATTATTTTTGTATTCTTCTGCAAGGTTAAGGGAGATTCTTCTCCACAGTGATAACCTTTCATCCTTTTTAAGTATGTATCCGAGGAACCGTGGAATGGGAGTAGGATACAAGATATCTAAGAGCGTGTTTGAGATTATGAGGTATCGCCTATTCTCATCTACCATGCCTTTAAAGAGACTCTCCATTTCAAGTAAGTAATCCTTACTTACCTCATTTTTAAATAATTCTCTAAGACCTTCTTCAGTAGCTGGAAGGAATATCCTCTGAGTTAAAGAATCTGAATCAAAGTCAAAAAATGTTATTGAGTCCTCAAATTGATCTAATGGTTCAGAATAATCCCCTATTAAAAGTACCTCTTTTTGTAAGATATCATCCGTTTTTATGTAATCACTCAATTTTTCTTTAATTTTCTCAAAGGTTAAATCTTCTCTGACTGGAAAGACCTCTATAATAGCTTCATCAATGCCATAATCCCTCTTTATTTTTTCGTTGATAATTCGCCTAAATTTATAAACATCTGCCTCATCGACTTTAACAAGTTCTGTGAGCTCTTGAACCGTGAATGGTCTTAAATAAGCAATTAAAATAGTGAATAGTTTCTTTAAAGACTCTATTTTATTTTTATCATCAGACAATTCAGATGTATCCTCAAGATATTCTATGATACTTTTATAGTTCCCTGAATCAATGCAAGGACTTTGGCCGCCAAAAACATATATGTCTGTCTCCTTTAAAAATTCAATAAAATTGTCATATTCAACTACTTCAAAAAAGTCTTCGTCATAATGTGCAAATTTGTTCAAAAGTTTAATTAACAAGCTCTTTAGGTTACCAAGATTTCCTAGACTTAATCTATGGAGAGTATCAAATATTCCTATGTCACCCATGGGGTAAGGGTTGGGTTCTTTTCCATCGTATATTTCAGAGATGTAATTTCTTAAAAATTCTATAGATTCTTGCTTTCTTATGGTTGCTAATTCTACTTGATCAACCCTTCTTCCATAACCTCCTGCAATTAAACTTATTTCCGCATCTGTTTCAAGCCTATATTTAGCATCGGGTGTTAATGATATGAACAGGTGCACAGAACCCGAGAACTCACCATCGACATCTATTTCTTTATAGTTACCATTAATAAGCTCCTTAATTCCAGAAATCAGGCTTTTAATAATTTGAAGATTATTCAAAAGTTCTTCGAATTCATCTATAAATATAAACATCTTCTGTGACCCATCATAGAGCCCTAATATAGAATCAAGAGTATCCTTAATGTAGTCCTCAGGATTATCATAGATTTTTAAGGATGGTAAAAAGTTTTCATTTTCAGCGCTTACACCTTCAAATATGGTTGCAAGTGTCCTTACAGCTGAAAGAGGACTTTTTTTAATAATCTCAACTATTTCTTTGTCTTCTAAGATATTAGAAAGGGTCGATGCAGATACAAGGAATGATTTATGACCCCTATTATCTAATTCCTCTTTAATAAAACCATGATAAAGTTCCGTCTTTCCCTGGCCCCATTCACCTATTATGTTACATGCGTTCAGACCCTTAGAAACCTCACACCTCTTTATAAATGATTCTATCTTATCTATTACATGCTTTCTGCTTTCTATTTCTTCAAATCCAATCCCATTACTCCCTTTTGAAACCCAAGAACCCAAATTTTTTTCTTCGAAGATCTTAGTTTTCATATTTAACACCTACCTCAAATGTAATCAAATCCTTCACGCAGTTTCTTCAGTGTTGAAATAACGTCAGTTGTACCCATAGGGTGTGGAACAATCCTATCAGTTTTAGGAATACTGATCATTAGAGGAAATGGTAACTTATTCATCTGCCCTGTTACTATCATATGACCTTGAGTTAAACGTGTCAGGCGAGTTTCAAGTGAAGAGGGCAGACCACCTGTGGCTGTTCTAACATAGGAAACATCGTCAGGAGAAATTCTATGTATGAAAAATGTGTTGCACATTGATAAAACAATTTTATCTATGAACGAAGGTCTTTGCGTTACAATGCAAAGGGATAATCCAAACTTCCTACCCTGTGTTGCAATTAAAGATAATTTATTCTTGGCCAAACTTGAGCTTATTGGGTAACTTTTATCAGGAATAAAGTTCTGAGCCTCTTCTATCAAGAAAATCAAATATCTTGTTCTGTTTTCAATTTTGTATTTGGAGAACTTGTTAAAGAGTAAATTTGCAAGGTAAGTCATTACAAGTTGTTTTACCTGGATATCAACTCCAGTTGCTCCCTCCTCCGAAAAATCAATTATTGCAATTCCACCATTTTCTGTGATATCATCTATAAATTCATCTTGTGTCAGCTCAGATTCTTTTTTTGCTGATAATATCTTATAATTGGATTCTATTTCTCTAAATTTAGCAAATGCTCTTTCAATGGCAGGTTTAGTAGCGGCTGCTATTCTTTTTGTGTCGAAGTTTCTAAGTTTTCCTATTAATTCATCATAGAGGTCATCATCAACAAAGAATTCATGTAGTGAATCGTAACCTTCATTTTCTCTGAGATAATCTAAAAGAGTAACTATGCCACTTATTTGAAGCTCTGCTCCATCTAAACTTCCTTTATGGTACATCACAATTGTTTCAGCTATCTCCTTAACGGAGAGTCTGTCAAGATCAACACCTATCACTGGTTCACCACGTAACTCACTATTTTGATAGGCTATATGAGGAAACACAAACCTTTTAACCCATCCCACAGGTCTTATTTTAGAGTCTATGTCCTGGTATGCTTGTTTAAAATACTTGTCATATTCCAGGTAATCTCCGTTTGCGTCTATAATTATCATGGGAAAGGAGACTGCGCGATTTTCACCAGCACTTATACCCATAAATTTTTCAATGAGGACCCCTGTACTGAATGACTTGCCACTACCTGTTGTACCAAAAACTGCCATGTGCATTGGCACTTTTTCAATATCCAGTGGTATGGGTGCGTTTTTGTAACCAAATAAACTTCCAAACCAGACATAGCCGGGTTCATCCCGTGAAATACCGAATATGTCCTCATAGTGACTTTCAAGGTCTATTTTTAAGACTTCATCCCCTGGTTTTGGAGGATAATTGACTTCACTGTTGGGAAGTTGAATTAAAAGATCCAGTTCACAGATCTCATACTTTCTAGCTATATTGTCTGGAATATGCAGACCTTTACGGCGCGCCTCAGACCAGGGATCGTCTTCTGTATAATAAGCATTGAATGGGGTTATTTTAGCCACTCTTGAGAGTATTTTGGCCCCCATTTTGGTAGACACTAATACCATCATACCCTCATAAACATTTCCTGATTCAGAGCTTTCCAATAATTGAAATTTAGCAGTTTTCGTAGTTGCTCCACTTAAAATAGTTCCAATTTTATCTTTAATTTAAACCACCCCTTATCTCGCCTTATTCAGCATATCCATTATAATCATATCATCAACGCCAGATGCACGAGTCCTTACAAGAATCTCTTCATAGATGACCTGAGCAGCGCCTCCCCTTATTTTACACTTTTCATGGGCGATTTCAATTGGTAAAGGTATATTCTGACCTGGAAATGTCCATTCACAGGTTGCACTAACCGCATTCTGTACCCTCAGATTAAAATCACTCTTAAGATACCCCATTGGAATATCAAGACGGACAATGTCTGAGTAAGAATCTTTCTGGAAGAAGACAGAAAATATCCTAACACCATAATTTGAGTATCTTCTACTTATTTCATCGTTCAATTCAAGGGGATGCGTAAAAAGGACATCGTTATAATTGTTATCAATCCGGTATTGTGTGAAAAAATAAGCAAAAAGGCTTTTGTCTACAGAAAAAATCTTGACCAGCTCATTTCTCTTTAATCTCAAAATTTTTTCATATTCCCTTAGAAAGTGCGAATCGAGGCATTTTTTAACGCAGCCTATTAAAAAAGATTCCTCTGGGGCATTTTTTATTGCATTACATCGATATTCCACATATTCTTCGTCTATATAACCTGGAGGATCTACAACGGGTCCATCGATAAATACTATTGATTTTATATTGTTTGCATTCCAATCTTCTAATGCCTTTGTTTCCCCAAGGAGCATTCTTCTTGAAGCGTCACTGTCTACAGACTTGTTTTCATTTTCATCAATTTCCTCTATCCCTGCAGCATATACATCAACAACAGGTTCATCAAAAAAACCTTGTTCAAAGAGAATCCTTACAATCGAATAGGGAGCGTACCATATAGAACCGATACTTCCCACGGTGTAAAAACTTCCATCAATGCCAACTGTACACCATTCTTTAAAGTTATTACGATCTTTAAGATCATCTATTGTGAAAATAATTCTCTTCTGGTTAGATAAATCTTTAAATAACTCTTTTGACCTCTTTTTTATTGAAAGGGATCTCTCTCTCAGTTCAGACCCCTTTTCCATTGCACTATCAATTAGATTTATTAAAACTTCTCCATCGGTTTTATTAAATTCAATTCTTTTTTTTATTTCATCTATGTTCATATATTCACCGAGTCCAGTCTTTGATGAACCACTTCCTGAAGAGCGTAACTAAAATGCTTTGAAAAAAAGCCAGTTTTTAAGCGTTCATTACAGAAATCAAAACAGCTCCCATCAAGCAGTTTCTGATGATATAGATCCCGTTCACATATGAAGACCCAGGCATTGTGTATGGCTCTGCTCTTAAAATCAGAGTCTAATAGCCTTATTCTCTCTTCCAGTGACTTGTCTTCACAGATGGGACATTCACAAACACTTAAAAGTTCCTTATCACTTTCTGTTAATGAAGGTCTGCCGTTATTTTTATTAACGGGATATCTATCGCCAACCCCCGGCAACTGAATACACCCATATGCAGCCTTTAGCCTCCAACCCATGGAGTCTAGGGAATCGACACCCAGTGAATACATTAAATGCATAGACTTGGTACTTCCAATACCAAAAACATGGAGCAGTGAATCTGGGAACTCCTTTCTGACCATCCTTACAGAGTCTATTATAAAGTTCACACTATTCTTAAATTTCTTACTTCCTCTGCATTTGAAAATTAGGGGGACTATACTGCCCAGACCGATAATAGGAGGATTTTCATGGATATTCTTTATGTCATCACAGCTCTTTTTAAGATCCTCTAAAGAATAACCATGTACAACAGGTATTAATGGGATTTTACCATTTTTTAACATTAAATCGGAATTCTGTAGAGTTTTGAGCCATCTTTCCTTATTTTTCATTTCATCCTCTAGGGGATTGAGGGGATGGTCAAGTACAACACCAAGATCCGGTTTTGACATTTCATAAAGTTCAAGAATATCTTCCGGATCAACATCTAATTCATCCTTTTTCTGAAAAGAAAAACCCCCAGAATCCATTATTATTAAACCATCAAAGCCCAGATATTTATGGATTCCCTTTTCACATACTTCATTGTATACTCTACGATTTCTAATAATTTCATATGCACTAACCATGACGGTTTCAACATCAAAATGATTCCACAAATGTGGCTCAAGTGATGGAAGATGTCCAAGCCACAATAGAGGAGTATCAATCTCCTTTTTGTTAATTTTTAACTTTGCAGATCTTACAAGAGGAAAAATATCATCAACATATTGATCCTCAAATGAAACTTTACCATTCCATAAACTCACATGATCACCCAGATAAACATTATGAATGAAGATGATTAATCCACCCGCTTCTTTACTTTCCAGCTAATATATTCTTAATATTTAGTTTTAAATGTTGTTTATTGACAAAACTTAGAAAAATTAAAAAATAATTACAAACATAAATATCAATTTTAGAATGTTCATAATAAAAAAATAAATTGAAGTATTAATTTAATGTCAGCGCCTCCACAGAAGCCCCCCATTTACATCTCAAAAAAGAATTTACGCGAGAAGGTCAGCGACCCTCTCAGAACTTCTCTTCATCTCTATCCTTATCATACCCAAGTTCACATCAACATCCGTTATGACAACGAGGATCCCCTCCCCTGCATCTATCATGAGGGTCTTACCACGTTTACCCTCAATCATGACCTGCTCGAGGGGCTCATGTTTTATCTCCTCGGCTGACCTCTCGGCTGTACCGAAGACCGCTGATGCCATGGCAGCCACGAGTTCAGCGTCAATGTCACCCGGGACTTCACTCTCTATTATGAGACCATCCTTACCCACAACAAGTGAGCCGTTAACACCGTTGATCCTTCCAAGGTCCTTCAGTATCCTCCCTATCAAATCCTGAACCCCCTATTCAAACATCTTCCTCATGCATCTCCTTATGGTACCCTCAGCTGCACGGTCACCCATAACGGTCTTCAGTTCACCTGTGAGGGCCTGTGCAGCCACCAGGTCAGTGTGTTTAACCTCTGCACCCTCAATCCACTTCATGACGTCATCGTTGAGGTCTGAGATCTTCTTGAGGGCTGCGTCGAGTTCCTCCTGCTCATCCAGCAGGTGCATCGACCTTGCACTTTTTACGAGCAGCTCAGGGTTGATGGCGGCTGCCATCCCGTCAACACCTGATGTCTCAACCAGGGACGCCATTGTCTGGAGTGTCATGAGTATCTGCTTCTCAACCATCTCCTCGGGGGCCTTTATGATCTGTGTACCCACATAGTAGTAGTCCAGTACACCTGCAAGTGCCACCGCTGTGACCAGTGACCCCATATCGGCCACCGCTGAGGTCACATCTGCCGGTACTATGTAGGCCTTCTTGCCTGTGCTCTCTGCCAGTTCAGCGCACCTTGATACCTGTTCATCGGTTGCCATGTCCAGTTCAGCTGTGGGTCTCCCGCCGATGACGTAGTGGCCATGCTGTGGTGTCCCTGGCACGGCTGCCGGGTGCATGGAGGATACCCCCACGTCGGTCCTCTCCAGTTTGAGTTCCTTCTCAAGGACGTAGTAGAGGACCACCGGTGATACCGTGCATGTGTTGGCTATGACTGAGCCCTCAGGGAGTTCAGGGAGTATCTCCCTGGCTATACTGAAGGTACCCTTACCGAAGGGGGTGAAGAGCACTGCCACTTCAGCCTCACTGGCGGCCTCCTTATCGTTATCTGTTACCGTTACACCGGCCTCCTCGACCATGCTCCACTGCTCATCGTCCAGGACTTCCCTTGAAGGTTCCGCCAGTATAACATCATGTCCGGCCATTGCAAACTCCATGGCCATCCTGCTTCCACCGTAGGGTGCCTCCCCACCATACCTTTCAGGGAGGTTCAGTTCATCGGTATATAACTTCTGATTACCAGCACCGTAGACTGTCACCTTCATTGCTATCACTCTTTTCACATTGGAAATCTACAGAAGAAAAGTTTAGTTCTGGAGCCTCACCCTATTAAAGTTTTTTCCTGATTGGGGATTTTATGGGCCCTGTTATTAACTTCAGGGCCCTTTGAATGCTTCTAGTGTCTGAAAATATTTCAGACCATCATGGGGTGGTTATAAATAATCATCTCGACAGATAGTAATTCTGGTTCATGATTCCAGAGGTGGGGGTTTTGCCGTGAAAGATCTTCAGTCAGGGCTGAGGGTATTATTTGAGGTGGTATTCCTTGCTGTGCTGGGCCTCGATGGCTTCGCACTCTTCATAAGCGTATTCCTGCCGCTGCAGTCGGGTACCTTCCAGGCGGTGGTCCTCCTTGACCTTGCAGCCAGTGCAATGGTCTTGGTGGCCTACCTCACCCGGCCGGGGGTACGTGACAGGTGGAACGTCCCCCTCGTCGCCGCGCCCTTCTACTTCATAGGCGTGACCATCCTCGGTGTGCCGCAGCACTCACCCATACTTGCAGCCCTGAACCTGGTGAAGGTTGCCGGCATCCTCATGGCCGTCAGGGACCTTGCAGGTTCCGTGGGTGAGTTCATGAGGAGGAGCAGGCTCGGCTACGGGGTGGGACTCTTCATATCCGTGATATTCGTCTTCACCATACTCTTCTACATCGTCGAAAGCCCGGTCAACCCCCTGGTGGTGACCTATGAGGACTCCCTCTGGTATGTGCTGCAGACCATAACAACGGTGGGCTACGGGGACATAGTACCTGTAACCTCCCTGGGAAGGTTCACAGGTATGGTCATAATGTTCAGCGCCATCGCATCCACGAGCCTCATAACAGCCTCCGCCACATCCACACTCCTTGAGACCCTCAGGGGGGAGCAGGAGAGGATAGAATCAAGGAGGCGGGATGAGTTCAGGGAAATCGAGGCCAGAATCAGTGGAGTTGAGGAGAGGCTTGAGAGGATAGAGGAGATGCTGGGGGAACTCAGGAAAGGACCATGATACTATTCAATGGCTGTGCCGGTTGCAGTCACAGCCAAGAGCTCACCGCCAATCACCGTAACCTTAACTTCGATGTCAACAACTCCCCTGCCACCCATGGACTCTGCATCTGAGAGCATCCTCTCAACCGCCAGCCTCCTGAGTCCATCGAGGTCCCCTGGATCCCCCACGGCCTCACCAGCAGCTATACCTATCCCCACCCCATGGGGCCCATACTCCAGGGGTACGGTATCATCTCCCCCTGATAAACGATCCCCCAAACCCTTACCCAGGAGTCCCAGGGCGTATGTGATGGCAGCTGCAAGGATGAAGTTCACGGTGGTGGGGAATGCTGCCTGGAATGCCAGGAGGAGGCCCCCTACCGTGAAGACATTCCACTGGATGGGTTCGGCCGGGAACAGCCAGCCATAGATGTTCACGGCGAAGAATACCAGTATGGCGCTCAGGGCACCTGTGCTGGCCCCATATTTTCTCCCGGCGACGTATGACTCCATGAAGCCCGCAAGGAGTGGTGATACTATGTACATTATGTTGAAACCGAATATGATAAGCTCTAACTTAACAGATACCGCCGCAGATGCGAGGCCCGCTGCAAGGCCTGCCAGCACAGCCAGTATGGCCCACCTGTAACTCCTCAACTCAGACACCCTCACTCCTCATCCTCAGATTCTGGCTCCATCCAGTTCATACATCCACCCGGACACCCCTCACTCCTCATCCTCAGTGGATACTGCCGTGCCTGTGGCTGATACGAGTATGGTGTTCCCCATGGTCCCCCCGAGGTTGTGGTAGTCCAGGCGCACCCCGATGATGGCGTCTGCACCGAGCCTCTCAGCTGCACTTGCCATGGAGGACAGTGCTAGCTCCCTGGCCCTTGCAAGTTCCCTCTCATAGGCCGAGGTCCTGCCACCCACAACGTCCCTGACACCCGAGAAGATGTCCTTGTATATGTTGGCGCCTATGAGGGCATCCCCTGTAACTATACCATGGTACCTGGATATCCTCTTACCATCAATCGTCTGTGAAGTCAGCATAAGCATCCTGAAGTCCTCCACCCACCTCTATGTTTAAGGGGACCCATATATCTACCGGCCTCCGGGTCCATCAGTAGATAGGTGGGATTTTAAAGATAGGGGTGATGCCACAACGAGATAAGTGGGAGTCCAGGACCCTCCCCCTGTATGGGGGTCCCCATTTAGAATTTAATCCCCTCCCGAGGAATCATTAAACAGGTGCCCGAGCTAAATCTGGAGATGGATGATGCTCATTCTTCGAGATACTCATGAAGATTAGGAATAAATAAATAGAAGGTGGGGCAGATACATTACCGTTTTAATGGGGGGAATCTATATGAGAGAACTTATAGCTGTGGGGGTTCTGCTTCTGGCCGTTATGGTTTCAGGCTGCACAACAACCACTGAAACAGGTAACACAACCGTGCCTGACATACCATACAGGACCTACTCTGACAGTGAAATTTCCTTCAGGTACCCTGAATCCTGGACCTCTGAAAATCTAACCGTCCAGACACCAAATACCATTGCCGCCGTTGCGGATCCAGCATCTGTGGAGTCATCAGGGAACATCGTAACCCTTGTGATCATACAGAGCATTCCACTGCCATCAGGTAAGACCCTTAAGGACGTCTATGACGAGACCTACAGGTCCTTTGAACAGCAGTCAGGGTATCAGCTCATATCCGAGAGAACACTGACCATCGATGGCGTTACAGCCTACGAAAACATACACAGGATAAATGTTGATGGTGTCACTAAACAGGAACGTGCAACATGGCTCGAGAAGAACGGTAAGATATACGTCATCCTCTGTGGAACATCACCTGAAAGGTTTGACACAGAGAACAGGAACTTCGACCTCATAACATACTCATTCCAGGTGAAATGAAAAAACCTCATAACATGAAAGGGTAAAAATGAAAAAAACGGTATTCCTCATCCTGATCTTTTCAGTTGCCGTTTCAGGATGCCTCGGCAACGGCTACAGGGTCTTTGAGAATCAGGAGATCATATTCCACTACCCTGCATCCTGGAGCCAGGTTTCCTTCATACACCCACCCGGTGACGTGGACACCTACTATGAATATGCCGTGACGGTGGCAGAACCAGGAGGAGGACTTGATACGGTGGCCACAGTTGAGAAGCTGAAGGCGAACCGCAGTTATCCCACCCCGGAGGGTGTGCCTGATAAAAGGAACATCAGCCTGAGGGGTTACCCTGGAGTCGAGTTCAGGTACCCTGAGAATGAGAGCATGGTGAGGGTTACCATTATAAGCACACCACGCGGACGCTATTGCCTGGTGTGCCGTGCAAGGAGTGAGGACTTTGAGGGTGAACTGGAGAACTTTGACCTCATAAAGTACTCCTTCAGGGTGAAGTAGGATCCACGCTCCTGTAGGCGTGCAGCTCTAGCCATACCTTACCTCTCCAAACCTCTGGAGTATATCCATCTCCTCCTCACCTATCTCAGGGTCTCCCCTTAGTATCACGGGTATCTCGCTGAGGGGCTTTGCCCTTGTAACATCGTTTTTGAGTCTCTGGTACACCGCGTTTATGGCCCACCCATAATCCATATCCCCGGAATCAGTAACCCAGAGGACGTCTATGTCAGCATTTCTCGCCCTCTTAGATTCCTCGTCCCACATGCTGATGAATAACCTGTCTTCCTGCCTCCATGAGTATTCCTCATCACCTATTATGCCCACAACCTCCCTTACTCCATCCTCAAGGAATTTTGAGTGGCCGCAGACACGGCAGACCACGAACTGGCCCTCAGGTGTGTGGATCTTTTTGGGTTTGAACAGGTCCCTCCCGCATATGAGGGTCTGATAATCCTCCTTAAGAGCCCTCTGAGCCTTTTTCAACCTCTCAATGGCCCTCCTGGCAGCTATCCTGACCCCCTCCCCAGGGTCATTGAGGGCCTCCCTCAGCACATCAAGGGCCACGGCATCCCCTGCCTCTCCAAGGTAATCAGCGGCCCGCGCCCTGACCTCAGGGTCATGGGAGTTTCTGAGGTACCCCATGATCCTCTCCATGGCCTCCACGTATCCATCCATGTCATGAGGGTCAAGGTCCCTGAAGGCCCTCCTGAGGTCCTCTGCCTCACCACCGGCTCCTGCCTCCTGTCTTCCATTGATGTAGGTGCAGATGGAGCGGAATATGCAGAGACTGCAGAGATTGTTCTCCCTTGGAGGGAACTCCTCCCGCCTTATCCTCTCAGCCACGTCCTCAAGGAGCCCCTCGATGTCTGCTGCCGGTTCTATCAGGTGCCATTCTGAATCCTCAAAGGTGTAGGCCAGGAAGCCGTCGAAGTCAAGGTCCAGGGCGTGCCTGTACACTCCCAGCTGGAGTTCAATGTCCCGTGCATGGATGCCCGACCCTGACATTGACTTGAAGTCCACCAGCTCCAGGCCGCCTTCACGGTTCCTTATGATGAGGTCTGTCTGACCAGTTATCATGAAGCCGTCCTTCATTATGCTGAAGGGCTTCTCTGCAGAGACTATCTCTGATGCGCGGCCCCTTATCTCCTCAAGGTAGCGTTTTAGTTTTGATATGAATGCCCTGAATCCATCAGGGGACATTTCGATGTCCCTGAGTGCATGTGATGCCAGTTCCTGAAGGTAATCATCTGTCACAGCCTCGCCACGCATCAGGCGCCTGTTTATCCTCCGGAGGCACTCATGGACCGCTATACCGTAGAGCTGGTCCCTGGTTGAGGGGACGTCGAATCCGTACTCATAGAGCAGCATGTACCTGAAGGGGCAGGTGAGGTAGGTGTTGAGCTCTGTGAAGCTGATCCTGAAGATCTCCCTGGTCTCAATGTCCTCAACCTGGCAGCTGTTCTTTATGATCTCTATCCTGGCATCCTCTGGGTCTATCCTCCCCAGCCTGTCACTGGTTATCCTTGAAGTTTTGATGAGATCCTCTATGAACTCCGAGTAACCGATCCGGCCCCTGTGGTTTTTGGTTGCTGATACTATGAGCATGTCCTGGGCCCGGGTCATCCCCACATAGAAGAGGCGCCTCTCCTCGATCTCATCAGTCCTCATGGTGCTCCTACGGAGTTCCTCGGGTAATTCGAGTTCACTCCTCTCCCGGACCTTCCTGGGGAATTTCCCGTTGAATACAGAGCATATTATGACCACCGGAAACTCGAGGCCCTTGGCCCTGTGCATTGTCATTATGTTGACTGAGTAGGGGTTATCAAGGAGTATCTGGTCGTACTTTTTGATTCTACCCGACATGGCCATCCTTATGAACTCCATGAGGCCCTCCACGCCTGGCTCCAGGGATATGCGCTCGTAGTCCTTTATGAGTGAGCTGAACCTTGCCAGGTTGTAGAGCTTCTCCCTTGACTCATCATCACCCCTCTCAAGGAGCCTGTGGGGGTACTCTGTCAGTTCAAGGATCTCATAGTACCTCTCAAGTACTCCGAGGTCGCTGTCGATGAGTCTGTTGAGGGCCACAAGTTTCCTGATGTCATCGGGGTCTGTGAATCCTGCCCCCCTGAATTCCCTGTGCTCCCTGAGGCCCCTTAATTCCTCCTCATCCATGTCCAGGATGCGGTTGACGCTGCCGGGGGTCAGGTCCATGAACTCGCCCTCAAGGTGTTCGTATTTCAGTTTTCTGATTATCTTCCTCCTCTCATTCCGGGTGTGGTGGAGGAGGTGCATGATGTAGAGTATTTCCTCCCGGTCAAAGAAGCCTCCCTCACCGTATACATTGAAGGGTATGCCCTCCCTGCGTAGTTCATTCATTATCTCCACTGCATCGTGCTTCACGCTTCTGAAGAGGAGGGTCACGTAGCCCTGGTGGGGTATTACACCGTGGTCAACGAGGGCCCTTATTATTCCCACCACATTGGATGGTTCATCCTGGTGTGTGGGGTTGTCCAGGATGAATACCCTGTTCTCTGAGTCCCTCACGGGCCTTATGTCCTTGGGGTACTCTCTGTAACCATCCATGAACCGCTGGGTGACGTCAACTATGCTGGGGACGGACCTGAAGTTCTTCTCAAGCATGACAACCTCGGCACCGTACTTCTTCTGGAAGCCCAGGAAGTTTTCGGGGGTGGATCCCCTGAAACCGTAGATGCTCTGGTCCTCGTCTCCAACAGCGAAGATGTTGCATTCCTCCCCTGCCAGGAGTTCAAGGAACCTCTCCTGTATCTGGTTGGTGTCCTGGTACTCGTCCACCATGAGGAACCTGTACCTTGACCTGAGGTCATCCAGGATCTTACTGTCGTTTTCAAGGAGTCTGACGACCCTCCACTGCATCCCTGCAAAGTCAAGCAGGCCGTTCTCATCCATGAGGTTGAGGTACCTCTGGTAGGCCTCTGCAACGGTCATCTCGAACCTCCCTGCACCCTTATTTCTGTAGTGCTGGATCAGGGTCTCGGGGTCGACCATGTTCTCCTGGCACTCGCTGAAGAAGCCCTGGATGAGGGGGAACCTCTCCCTCTGTACATTGCCAAGTCCCAGCTGTTCCCTGTGTTCGTATATGAACATGAGCTGGTTTTCCTCATCCAGGACATGGAAGTTTGAGCCGAGGGTGTGGTGGTCGGGGTACATGCGGAGTATGCGGTTGCAGAAGGAGTGTATGGTTGATATCTGCATCTCCTCTGCCCTTCCACCCACACGTCTGATTATCCTCTCCTTGAGTTCATCTGCGGCCTTCCTGGTGAAGGTTATCACGACCAGGGATGATGGTTCAGCACCCCTCTCATCTATGAGGTGGGCGACCCTCTCCACTATGATCCTGGTCTTCCCGGCCCCCGGCCCTGCAACAACGAGGAGGGGTCCGGTGAAGTGTTCAACTGCTCTGCGCTGTTCATCTGTGAGCTGAATCTCCCCTGTCATGAATGGCACCCCATAAATGTTATTCTATGGTTTCCATCCACTTTTATAGTTTTTCCATTGAATTCTCATGGCCGGTAGCCTCCCCTGAGATTATTGAAAATACATTAACATTAAAATTAAAGTTATTATGAAGAATTTAATAGGCTGATGAATTCAATAAAAAAATTTATATTCAATAATTTTAATGTACATTATTATGTCATACTCAGACTATAAGGGCTGTGCATCTATAATTTCAGAGGTGATGTTATGAATGAGACCGTCAGGGAGTACCTTAATGGACTTGAGTTCCTGAAGCCCCAGGTTTCAGGACCCATGGAGGTCATACCGGTCCGGGCTCCCGGGGGAAGTCTGAGCTATCTTACATTATCAGAGGCCATGGAAAGGGAAGTGCTCTGGATGGGGGAGGTGGATGAGTCAGGCTCGGTGCCGCAGGTGCGTGCAGTGAACCGCTCCTGCGAACCCGTGCTCTTAATTGATGGTGAGGAACTTGAGGGTGGCAAGCAGAACCGTGTGATCAATGCAACGGTTCTATTACCTGAGGAATCCGAGACAATCATACCTGTGAGCTGTGTTGAACAGGCAAGGTGGTCCTACACCTCAAAGGAGTTCAGGGACCCGGGGAGGGTTGCTGCCCTGAATGTCCGCCTTACAAAGACAAGGACAGTTACAGAGAACCTGGAAGGGATGGCCGGACACATCATTGATTCAGGACCAGAGCAGACACCTGAAGAGAGAGCCATGGAATTCTACCGTTCAAACCAGGGAATGGTATGGGAGGAGGTGAACAGGCTCCACAGGAGGACAGGTACAGAATCAGGGACCGGAGCAATGGGGGATGCCTACCGGAAGGAGGAAGATAAACTCAACAAATTCAGAAAACCATTCAGACCCGTGAAAGACCAGAAAGGTGTTCTTGTAGCTATAAACGGGACGATAGCTGGACTCGAATTTGTTTCAAGAGCTGAGGCCTACATGAGGCTCCATGAGAGGATCATAGGAAGCTATGCCATTGAGGCCATGCTGCATGATAGGGTAGAACATGGCCCCCTGAATGAGGGTAGCTTCATTGAGGAGATAATGGGTGCAGATGAGAAGAGCTACCCATCCCCCAGCTACGGTACAGACCACAGGTACACCTCAGATCACATTACCGGTTCAGCCCTCACACACAGGGGTGAGGTGGTGCACTCTGTTTTCTTCAGCCTGGAGAATGACCGGTTACCTTGCAGGGCCATGGAAATGATGAGGAGCAATCATCACATATCACAGAACCATCAATGAGGAAACACCATCACCCAGTTAATATAAATTTTACCTTATAATAATTAAAGTTAACTTTAAATACTGCCTCCCTTAAAGTAAAGCTGAATAAAATTAAAGGGAGGTGAAATTATCAGGAGATTAATAGCACTGCTTGCAGTGATACTCACAGTTTCACTCACAGGAGCTGTCAGTGCAGCAGAGGTGACAGGACACGTCAGGGAGATATACAATGAAACATCAGGGAGCTACACAACCCTGGAAGGTGCGCTACCAGTCAGAAACGCCACTGTAACCATAATACATAACGGATCTGTTCTCAATGAGACACGTACAGCGCCGGATGGCTCATACAGAATCAACTTCAACGACACATTCCCTGCGGTTGTCCAGATAAAGTATTCCAGCTACAGGACAGCCAGCTACACCATCAACGGCTCATGCACCATCAACCACACCTTCATGCCAGATATAGCCATAATAAGTTCGGTTCCAGAGAAGGGCCGCATCCTCAAATCAATGGAGAACCGGAGGATAATCTACCATGACATGTGGGATCCATCATCATCGGCAAACGACTGGATAATGGAGTACGTGAACTTCGCCTACCTGGACATGGCCATGCCCGGGACAGGATGGGGCGACTCATGGTACCCCTACCTTCTGAGGAGCCCTGCGAACCAGAGGAACATGATAGCAGCGGCCTTCGGTTACCCCACCGATACAGACAGCGACCCATGGGGGGGCACGGGGCTGAACCTCCTCGGAGGGACACCCGGCAATGACACCCCCGATACCATTGAGAACACCTACATTGCAAGCTACTATGCCCTTGCATCAGGAACAGCTGCCAGGGAGAACCTGGAGAACATGGTGAAGTACATCCAGTACCTCATGGGTGAGACCACATCCAACCCAGTGGAGAACGGCCAGGGCCCGGTTATGGCAGCCCCTGACTGGGGACTATACCACCCTGACCGTGGCGTCATGAGCGTCGCAGCAAGCAGGGAGCAGATAAGAACCTGGATAGAGGGCAACCCGGGACTCATCCCACCCTATGACAGCCTCAGGTGGATAGACCAGAACTTCTCATCATGGGCAGAAAACCAGCGAAACGATGTCTACAGAGAATTTGAGAACTGGTACAGTGCAAACAAGAACATCACAGGACCCTTCATCGTCGTTGTAAGCTACAACCCATCAAACACCGTGGATGCCATAATCCGGGAGGCTGAGAGGCAGGGAAGGGCAGCATTCAACCTCTACCAGGGTGCCACCAGCCCCGCAGTGAGTTCCCTCCTCGAGGAGCTCACACTGGGTGTCAACGGTAAGGGGCCCCTGAACCGTAACATAAGCGCCGTCATATCCCTCTACTCCTGGTCCCTCAACTACGCGAACCTGCCATCCGGCGGGGCCCTCAGCGAACTTGAGAGGATCAATCTGCCCGTACTGAAGGCTGTGCAGCTCTACAGCAACTCAAGCCTGACAAACCCCCTGGGTGCACAGTACGAGTGGACCTGGCAGGTCACAATACCCGGATTTGAGGGCGTGTTCTCACCCGTGGTTGTATCATACACCGATTCATCACAGAATGAGGTCGTGATTCAGTCAGGGGTCCGGAAGATGGTCGAACTGGCGAATGCATGGGCCAGACTCAGGGAACTTGAAAATTCAGAGAAGAAAATTGCGGTGATACTCTACAGCTACCCTCCGGGTAAGGATGGATTCACGGCATCATACCTTGACGTCTTCAGGAGCCTCCATGAACTCCTTGTGAAGCTCAATGAAAGCGGCTACAGGGTTGAGAGGATACCATCACCTGAGGAGCTCTACACCATCGTCTCAGAGTTCGGTAATAAGGGCACCTGGGCCCAGCCACTTCTTGAGAGGTATGTGTCAGAGCACAGGAGGGAGCTGGAAGCCAGAGGTCAGCTGCTCGACATCCAGAGGTACCTTGAATGGTTCAACGCCCTCCCTGAGAAGCTGCGCTCAGAGGTCATATCAAGGTGGGGCCAGCCCCCAGGCAACATAATGACGGTTAACGGGTCCATCGTCATCCCTGGTCTGATGCTGGGGAACATCTTCATAACTGTCCAGCCGGCCCGTGGCTGGGATGAGGTCACAGACTACCATAACCCATATCTGCCACCCCACCACCAGTACCTGGCCTTCTACCGCTGGATCGATGAGGTCCTAGGCGCCGATGCCATGGTCCACCTGGGGACCCATGGAACCCTCGAGTTCCTCCCGGGAAGGATGATCGGCCTCATGGAGGATGACTGGCCCTTCCAGCTCACCAGTCTGCCCAACATATACCCATACATAGTCTCAAACCCTGGTGAGGGAATGGTGGCAAAGGACCGCAGCGGTGCACTCATCATAGACCACATGACACCTGCAATGGTCCAGAGTGGCCTCTACGGTGCACTCATTGAGATCCACGACCTCATCCACCAGTACGAGAACGCCCTTAAGGTCGGTAACAACCAGATACTCCCTGCACTGGAATCCCGGATAAAGACTGAGGCCTCAGAGATGGGCTTCAACATGACCGGTAACTTCACAGAGGCCCTTGAGAGACTCCACCTCAGTCTACATGAGATAGAGTCAGACATAATACCCCTGGGACTCCACAGCCTCGGCAGGGTCCTTGAGGGTGACGAGCTCCTGGAGGAGGTTCTCACCATAGCATCATCAAGGTCAGATCTCCTCGAGAATATCAGGAAACAGCTCTATCCGGGTCTGCCAGCCTACACTGAGATGCTGAAGGACCCACTGCGCTACAGTGACGAGATAGCCTCAGTGAAGAACCTTGCACGTCTATGGATAGGCAGCATCATAAACGGTACTGTGCCCTCCGGGATAAATGCCACGGACCTTGAGTTCATCAATGACACCATCATGAAGATACGTGGAAACACCGAATGGCAGAGCATCCTCGCAGCGCTCTCAGGTGGATTCATAAGACCTGGACTTGCAGGGGACCCTGCCTGGTGTGACGTACTTCCAACAGGCGCCAACTTCTACTCAACAAACCCCAGGAAGATGCCCACAAGGGCTGCATGGGAGACCGCAGTGAGGATAGTTGATTCGATGCTTGCAGAGTACTACCAGAAGCATGGCAGCTTCCCTGAACTCATCGGTATGGTTATGTGGGGCACTGAACTCCTGAGGACCGACGGGATAGCCATTGCAGAGTTCCTATACCTTCTCGGAGTTAAACCCCAGTGGAACAGTAACGGTGACGTCAACCCAGCCCCGGTCCTCATGAATGCATCAGAACTCATGATAACAGTGAACGGTACCCGGATACCAAGGCCACGTATAGACGTATTTGTAACAGCAGTCACAGGTAACCAGCTCTGGATAGACCTCATGAATAAGGCCGTTGAACTTGCAGCTTCAGCCAGTGACACCGAGAACTATGTGAAAAAACATTACAGTGAATGCGGATCCCTTGACCGTGTATTCGGTCTCAGGGGACTCGTACTCGAGGGTACTGGTGTATCTGATATGACACCTGCAACCTCAAGGTGGAACACCAGCAGTGAACTCGCAGACGTCTACCTGTCAAGGGTATCCTATGCCTGGAGGTCCACCCCAGGAGGCGTGGATATACAGCAGAACCGGGGCACGTTCCAGTACCTCCTGGGTAAGGTGAACCTGGTGACACAGAACCTGGACAGCACATGGAGGCTGATGGACACCGACGACTACTATGACTGGTTCGGTGGAATGGTCCTCGCATCAAGGCACCTGGGAGGTAACCCCGATACAGCTCTTATAGATATAAGGAACAGGAACACGGTTACAGTGAGAACGGTGGCCGAGGAGATTGAACTTGAGATCAGATCCCAGCTCCTCAACCCCAAGTACATGGATTCCCTCCTCAATTCACCCAGCGGGTGGCTTGAATATGCTTCAAGGTACAAAAATGTCTTTGGAATTGCAGTTACAACCGGCAGCGTCAGCAATGAACTCTGGGACCAGCTCGCAAGGAACCTTCTGAGTGACCGCTTCAGGGCATCCGGGGGCTATGAGGCCACTGCAACACAGTCCATGATTGCCTGGGTCCTTGAAGCCGCAAGGAGAAACATCTGGAGCGCCGACGGTTCCCTGGTGAGGGATCTTGCAAACCGTTACATTGAACTCGCAGGAGAGTACGGTGTTGTCTGCTGCCACCACACCTGCGCAAACATTGTCTTCAATAACTGGGTGGTGAAGGTCTCATCCCTCAACCAGGCATCCCTCAAGAAGTTTGCAGCTGCACTGGCTGCAGCCACAGGGAAGTCCATTGATGTCCCTGGCTCTGATGGTTCACAGCCAGGATCAGCAAATGATGGTAGTGGGGTCGGCGAGACAGGTAAACCGGATTCAGGTTCCGCAGGATCTGCAGGTAGCAGTTCATCAGGCAGTGCATCCACTTCATCATCAGATGCTGCTGGAGAGTCATCATCCAGTGAAGGAAGAGAATCAGGGAAGGCCTATGAGGTTTCAGCCTCAAATAGCAGCGGTTCAGCAGAGAGTCAGGTGCCCCTCTATGCAATTCTGGGTGTCGTGGCACTTGTACTGCTCGTAGGATTTGGTTACTTCAGGGGTAAATAACCCCAATTCCTTTTTTTTAAGGCTCATAAAATTAATCATGGCCATGAGCTGCATCAGCTCTTAAACTAAGCATCATTCTAAAGGCAGCCCACCTGTTTCCTGAGTTCAGTCAGAACACGCAGCAGAAGTTTGCTGGTGAGGTGCCACTCCCCTCCCCTCAGCTCCACGAGGCCCCGGAGCTCAAGCCCCTCAATTTCCTCATCACCAACAGCCCCCTCTGGTATGGGGGCGTCACAGAGATCAGAGAGGATTCTCTTCTCCACGGGACTGAGCTGTGATAGCTCCACCATCCAGGGAAATGCGATCTGCTGAAACTTGGCAGTGAAGTTCTCCTCCAGCAGCGCCGGCCCATAGATGACCCCATCTGAGAGGACGTTCAAGAAGCTGTCAATGAAGAGGGGAAGCCCCTCTGTGAGTCTGTAGATGTAATCCAGGCCTGCAGCTGTGGCCCTGAATTTGGGTGCCTTCATGCGGATGTAGTTCTCTGTTTCCCTATCCCTAAGGGGTGGTATGTTGACGATGGCCAGTTCAGGTATTCCCTCTTTAATCTCATCCAGTAAGTGTCTGCTGTAGGTGGTGGAGACCGCGCATCCCATTGAGTACATACTGCTCATCTTCCAGGCCTCCCTGAAGGCTGATGGTTCAGGTGGCATTGAATCTATGAGGATGTTCCACTCAACAGTCCTGGCCAGCGCCATTATCCTCCTGAAGTCTTGTATCCCCTCATGGACCTCCCTTATATCGGCGCACCTCATATCGATTAGAGTTGTCCTGCTGGGGTTCTCCCCATGGAGTTTCCTAAGAATAGCTGTTTTTCCGGAGCCCCTCATACCTGTTACAATCACGAATCCAGGGTCATTGAGGCATTCCCTGATCCTTACAAGTTCCCTTTCCCTTCCAAAAAACACATCAGTCCTGTTCAGGGAGATTATGGGCATAAATACACTTATTCATGTTTTAGAGTACTGCGAGTTCGCCGGCTGAGGTTATTTCAAGCTTTTCCCGGTCGATGAACCCCATGTCACGGAGTTCCCTTATGTGGTTGTAGGTCATCCCCCTGCTTATGCCTATCTTAACTGCAAGGTTTTTAACGGATTTTTCACCGGCCTTGAGCTCCTCAAGGACCTGTTTCTTTGTCTTGGAGATTCCGAAGCTCAGTATCGGGAGGTCTATCAGTTCATTGTCCTCCTCAGTCACATAGACTATGCGCTGGACGTCGTGGTTTCTTGCGTAGCAGCCAAAGAGTGCGCCGAGTGCCTGGGTCTTCCTGCCCCCGCTTATGTTCACAACCACACGCCTTCCATGGGCCCTTTCCTCGTCTATGATCTCCACCATATCCCTTGCAATGCTCACAACGTCATAGAGGCTGGTCTCAAAGGTTGTTATCTCGACGAAGTTGCCGAGGGTGTCCCTGAGAACCTGCTCCACCTGCTCCTTTTCCCTGGGAGCCTTGTCCTCCTTGAGTAAAACCACCTTTCGCGGTGAGAACTGTGTTATGCAGAACATCACCGGTTCAATGGAGTATATCGTGGATATAAGCGTGGTATCCATTATTATCACGTCCCTCCTGTTTTCCTATCCCAAAGTTTTGTTCACGGAAAACAATTCATCATATTTGAGTTTATATTCTCTGATTACTCTATATATAATTTTCCTATTTTGATTTTACATTCATAAAAAACGCTTTTTTCTATCAGATCATGAGGTATCCTGCAGGATTAAATTTACAGCTAGCAGCATTCATCATCATACCTTGAATTTTAATTCATCCCAATATGGAGATGATGAGATTTCTCTGAGGATACCATGACAGTGAAGGATTGTATAATGAAGTTAATGAAGGCGGCATCCTACCAGTGAAAAAAAATTTCTTATCGATGTGGGTAGTATTTGATTATGTCAATAAAAAATGTTAATATTTAAATATAATGAGATGCCTATCATATTTTAGATCCATTGATACATTGTAGTGGTGTGTATGAGGTTCAGGTACATATGTCACAGAAAACCGGAGCGAACATTCTCATTCAGGGGGCACTACTTCCCTGTTTGTTCAAGGTGTACCGGCATATACCTGGGGGCCTTCACCTATTTCCTGTATGCATTCCTCATACCTGTGAAGTACACAGCAGCCACTGTGCTTCTGGCATTGCTTCTTGTGATCCCCACATTCATTGACGGATTCACCCAGCTGATGGGTTACAGGGAAAGCAACAATGTTCTGAGATTCTCAACTGGCCTGCCAGCAGGTATTGGACTGGCAGTGCTCACAAAGGTCCTCAAACATCTCATACTCCACATCTGATACTCAATGGATCAAAAAGAGGAGGTATTTTAAATGAGCTGGTGGAAGGAACAGAGTTCAGCCACCAAGGCCGGCGTCCTCATAGGGGCACTGTGCCTTGGTATGATACTGGTAGTTGCGATAGCTGGAATGATGGCCCCGGATAATTCTCAGACCGGAGTAGAATCCGTAGATGAGAGTTCTGGGTCCACAGGAACTGAATCAGATATCGTGGTTGAGGACCTTCAGGTTGTCTCAGAGGGGTATGGAAGCTACTCTGTGAAGGGAAAGATCACTCCCAGCATTGACTTCTCCTACCTTGAAATGCACCTGAAGTGGTACGACTCAGAGGGGAACCTTCTCTATGATGACCCTCTGGCATGGAACATAAACAATGCCAAGGCAGGGCAGACAGTTAAGTTCAGTGCAGTTGACTATATTGACACAGGGACCCCCTCCAAGGTTGAAGTTATGATCTTTGACTCACTGGCAGCGGATGATAGCTCAGCCATCTACAGGACAACAGTGAATGTTTAAGGGAGGTGAACGGGTATGGCGGACGCTCCAGAAACATCAAGGACACTTGAACTTGTCCTTGGAGTGATAGGCGGGATTTTCGGTTTACTGGGAGGACTTTTTGCCATTGTTTTCTCGGTATTTGGACCCGAACTCCTGTACCTGGGTATGAGTGCAATTCTGGCCTCAATTCTGGGTATCATAGGATCTGTGTATGTGAGGAATAACCCCCGCAGGGGTGGTGCTGTACTCATAATAAGTGCAGTATGGCTCCTCATAAGCATATCTGCCTTTGCGATTCCAGGTACAGTTTTCATTGGTATCGCAGGAGTCCTTGCCCTCATAAGGTAGGGCTCCACCAATTTTTTTATATGGAGGTATCGTGTTGAAAACTTGCTCGGAATGTGGATCAGAAAACAGGGATGGTGCAGCATTCTGTTCAAAATGTGGATCAGAGCTTCCCCATGAAGACGGGATTAAAGGATGGTGGAAAAGGCAGAACAGATCCTCAAAGTTTCTTATCATCACACCCTTTGCCATTCTGGTCCTGATTCTACTGTTAGGTGCATTTACAGAGCCGTCCGGTTACAGCGATGTTAATTATGATGATGCAACAGTCTATGATAACGATGCAGCTGACGTTTCAGGCGCATCCAGCACAAAAACATTTGGGGAAGCGGAATCTCGTTCAGCTATCCAGACACATGGGAAATCTACATACCGGATGAGAGTAGTGATGATAACGTTGTTTCCCTCAAGTCATATGAGCAGGGCATGGTTTCAATTCTTTCCGTATATAAGAGGCCAGCCACCGTGGACCTTGAGACCGAGCGCGATACGTGTCTTGGAGCCATCTATGAAAATGGGGATGATGTAACCTATGTTAAGAAGACCACTGTGGACGGTAACAGCGCCTACATCATAGGATCCTCATACTACTATGAGGGTGATGAAGGTGAACAGGAGTACGTGGTATTCATTGAAGGGGACTATGCCTATGATATCCTCTTTACAACCGATGACCTGTCACTTATACAGGATGACATAGATACCATAATATACAGTTTCAGGGTTGATTGAGGTGTCTGATAGGACCATCCTGGTAATTGTGGCTGTCATGGTTATCCTCGCCGGGGCGGCGGTGGCACTGCAGCTCATGGACACCTGCAGCACTTCAGGTGCCGGTGAAGAGGCTATCATCAAAAAAACAGATGATGGATACTACCTCAACCTCCAGGCAGCCCTGGAGCTTGCAGAGATGGACCCTCGCAATGGAACCGTGAACTACAGGGGCTTCAACTTCACCGGACCACAGCGCCTCTACATCTTCTCAAGGGCCGTGGTAATGATAGGATTCAATGACACTGGCATGATACACGTCAGGGATTACGGGGGACCTGAGGACCCCTACGGCTACCTTGACACCGCCACCCTCACAGAGAGCGAGTACCTTGACATGGCAGAGCGCACCTACACATGGATGGAATCCCATGGCAGAAGCCCCAACCATGTGGGGATCTACGTGAAGGGCTCACCTGATATAACGCCAGAGCTTGCAGAGAAGATCTTCAGGGAGGTCCTCCTTGAATACATGAGGACAGGAATGCTCCCTGAAATCATAAGCGTCTGAAGAACCATTCCCTTATTTTTTTAACAGGGATACCCATAAATCCTGTTACTGACAGATCAGAGAGTATCTGAATAGGTGCGTCAGCAGAACCAGAGAGAATAACTGTGAACCCCACAGAATCACAGAGGGATGCGATAACTTGAGAAGGAAACTGATCTTAACGCTACTTGTCTTAACCCTGATTACTGCAACATACTACCTTATGGACCCCTTTGCGCCCTCTCAGGGCATCCATGAGTCTCCAGATGATGTCATCGGCTCGGATGAACTTGGAACCGTTGAAAGGCTGGGACCCTATGGTAACCATGATTCATCCATCAGGATAGCCATAATAACCGGCGTCCACCCCCTGGAGGCGAAGGCCCACAGTGCCATGATACAGGCTGTGGAGGAGAACTCAGACAGCCTCAGGTACATGTACGTCATCTACCATGTGAATGTAACCCGGGCCCCATCAGACTATGAGAAGGGGAGGATGGCTGGCCAGATACTCGCAAGAAGGTACGTGGTCCCTGACATCTCGGCCGGAGACTACGACCTTGCCGTTGATGTGCACTCCAACAGGGGCAACTACGCCATGAGGAGGTTCGTATTCACACCACTTCCTGAGGATAGGAGCAGAAGGATAGCCCTGGAACTCTCATCGAGGATCAGCTGGCTATCCTACCACTTCCCGGAGTCGCAGACAAGCCCGGCCTATGTGACAGAACCCCTTATAAGGAACGGGACACCTGCAATCCTCTATGAAAACTTCATGTACCAGGACCAATCCAGGACACTTGAAAATGCCAGGGAATTCCTGATGACACTCGACTCACTTGACGTGTCCATGTTCAACTGAGAGAACAGCCACCACCGGATCAATCAGGAAGTCACCAGCGAAGGTCCCTTGAGAAAACCACCGCCAGATTAATATACGTGGTGGATGAAATATTATAGTCGATGATACACTACAGAATGGACCAGCCAGACAGGGTGAGGTGCAGTGTCTGCGGCGGCATCGCAGATGAGGTCGATGAGACCTACCCTGAAGAGGGGGACTTCATCCTGGTGATCTACAGGTGCCGTGACTGTGGCCATCTAGAGAAGCGCCAGTACGGTAAACCCGTGAAGATAATTGATTGAGGTGATCCAATGGTTGATGTGTGCGGTGTTAATGGATACGATGAGATCTCAGGAAAACTGAAGGACCTCCTGGGGCTTGAAAAATCCCCGGTGGCAATTAAACTCGTTCTGAGGGAGGATGACCTCCCTGAGGGTGTTGAAAAGATAGGAAAACCAGCAAGGCACTGTGAAATGGTCCAGATGGCTGCAGCTGGTGAGGTATTCTATGCCACCGCAGAGGCCCAGGCATGCAAGGGAGGTGCCGATGCCCTCGGAATCGATGAGGCCCCTGAGAAGGTCAAAACAGGAGAGTTCTACTATGACCTTGGACGGTTTGCAAGCTTTGCATCAGCCAAGAGGACCTTCGATATGATACCATCCGTTGACCTCAGGTTCTATGCAGCAGTCTACGCTCCCCTCGAGAAGGCCACATTCGACCCTGACGTCATAGTGATAATCTGCAACCCTGCCCAGGCAATGAAGATCTCACAGGCCCTCGTATACACCCTCGGTGGCCGTGTTGAGGCAGACTTCTCAGGTATACAGTCCCTCTGTGCAGATGCCGTTGCAGGGCCATACATGAGGAAGAGACCCAATATAACCATGGGATGCAGCGGATCAAGGCAGTACGCGGGTGTGCGGGACGATGAACTCATTGTCGGTCTCAACGGGGAAAACATAGGATGTGTCCTTAACGCCCTTGAGGCCATAAGTTAGACCATCATGGGGGTGATAAAGTGGTTGAGACGAAGACCTTCAAGATCCTTGAGGACGTTGCCGACCTTGAGGAGAAGATAAAGAAGTATGAGGGTGAGGCAGACCAGGAACTTGTGATCAACTGGATCTACGATACCCTTGAGATCCTCAGGAACGTTGGTAAACTCCTCGAGGAGGTTGAGGACCGTCTGGATCTACTTGAAGAGGAGACCGAGGAAAAGAAATTCTAGGTCTCCACCTTTCTATTTTTTTCTGGGGAATGAAAATAACTCTAGTTTTTCCATAATACCGCTGTTCTGGTGAAGGATAACCCTACTACTTTCCATCAGCATTAATCCTGAGAAAATGGTCTCTTATCCTCAGGTAGTCACTGTAATGGTTTATGTTCACAAGCTCAATGGGGCGAGAGGCCTCCACACCATAGAGCCTCACACCGTCCTCCAGCATCATCCAGAGGAGAGGGTTTATGTTGCCATCCCCAAGGGGCAGGTAATCCCTGAGAAGATCAGCACCTGCTGCAAGGGGCATGCCGATCCCCCTGGCATTATCAAGCCAGCCACTCTCACCCCTCGCAAGGATTGAAACCGTGGACCCATCAGCATGTTCAGCTATCCTCCTGAGGGTTGCAGGTGATACCGCAGGCTGGTCCCCTGCAGCACAGAGGATTATGTCCCCCCCTGCGGCCCTCACACCCCTCAGTAGTGACGCTGAGAGGGGAACATCCGGTGGTTCGTTTCTCACCACACGGACATCCATGCCTGAGAGGACCTCCTCAACCTCCCCTGCCCTGTGGCCGGTCACGACTATGCACTCATCAACCCCCGCCGAGAGGACAGCCCTGACTGTGGCCTCTATGACGGTCACCCCATTGAGGGGGAGCAGGAGTTTGTGGACCGATTCGAGGCCAAGTTCAGCCATATCCCGCATCATCCTGCTTCCCCTGCCGGCTGCAGCAACAACAGCTGAGATCACATTACCCACCTATGCCGGTTCAAGCCTGTATAGCCTGGCGTATATCCTTGTATTGGCACCTGAACCTGTTGTCCACATCTCTATGAGTACCGGGTATTTCCCTGTGTTCCTGACCCTTATACCTGTTGCCGGGTTGAAGCCGAAGAGTACCGCATGGAACTCCCAGGTCATACCCCGCGGGAGGGGCATGCCAGCCGAGGTCACGATGGCCCTCAGGGCCCTTGCAGGTGGGCATGAACCATGGGATGCATAACCCCCGGGGGCTTCAGGGTCCCTTGATGCTGTGAATCTCACGGTCTCCTTACCCGAGGCCTCACTGCCAGGCGGGATTATGGTCCCGTTCCATGCTGAGGCGAAGGCCCTCGCATTGAAGGCCCTCCTGTTATCATCGTACTGGGGGTAGGATCCAAGGTAACTCACTGCACTGGATACAAGGGACCTCCTGCTGTTATCGATGTAGACCATCACAGGTGAACCAGAGGGGTAGTTCTCCATGTACTCAAGCACGGTATCGCCAAAGAGTTTCTCTATCATCCCTGGAGGTACAGGGAGCCTTCCGTCGCTGAAGTTTGAGAGCTGGTAGTCCAGCGCAATCCTGTCGCCCTCATCGGCCCTCCTGTACCATCTCTTTATCCTCTCAATGGATCTGTACCGGTGGGGGACTGTGCTGTTGCTTATGCTCCCTGCCGGTACAAAACGGACCCTTTTTCCATTTTCAACTATCTCCACACCATCCTTCCTTTTAACCCCGTAGGTGTAGGGTGTCTTGTAGGCCCAGAGGAAGGTGGGGGGCTCCTCCACCACGAGCCTCTCCCCCTGCACCCTGAGGGACCCCGGACCGCTGACGGCGGACCTGCCACTTGCATCCACACCCTCTGTCATCTCGGATATGGGGACATGAACGGCTCCTGTCAGCACGGCCTGGAGGAGGTTTGATGGGTTGAAGTAGTTGAATTCGTCAAGGATGTAGTCAGGGTGCAGCATGATGGGCACGCTCCTCACCCTGGACTCGTCGATGACGTCCTGGCCCTCAAGTACTGTACTGCCCAGGGGCAGGGCCGCTATCTCCACAGGGTTCTGGGGTTCAACCGTTCCCTCAAGGTACCGGCCGCCAGCCGCTGCAGCTGCAACCAGAATTATTAAAATGATGACGTGTTTACCTGATAGACTCCTCAGCATACCTGTATCCCCCCTCTCCTATTATGAGCACCGTGTCATCAGGTCCTGCAAGTTCAAGGGCCTTCCTGACGGCCTCAGCTACCTGCTCCCTGCTGGCACCCAGGGTGCCTCCACCGGCCCTCATCCTGCTGGACCCTATGTGGACCGCTCTCTCTCCAAGGATGTCTGAGGCCCTCCTGGCGGCGTAGGATGCTGGTATGACCACATCCGCATCCTTGAGGATCGCTGCAATCTCCCTGTCCCCATCGATCCCGCTCTCAGATGCCACGGTGTTGACCACTATGAGTCTGCCCTTTCCCCTGAGGTCCTGCATCACTGCCCTGACACCTGCAGGGTTGTGGGCGTAGTCCAGGATTATCCTGGGCGACTCTGAGAGTTCCTGGAACCTCCCCGGGACGCCTTTGAATGATTCCAGACCCCGGACTATGTCATCAATTTCCAGTCCCATGGTCCATGCGGTTGCAGCTGCCGCCAAGGCGTTGTAGACATTGAATATCCCGGGGGTTGCAAGCCTTACCTCCCTCATCTCCTGACCGATTACGAGCTTGAAGCCCCCGGGGGATGCCTCGATGGCCATGACATCTGGCTGGGGTCTCAGGTACCCGCAGATGCACTGGTAGTCGCCGAGGTGCCCCATGGTTCTCCTGGTGTACCTGAGGGGCTTCCCGCACTTGGGGCACTCCCTGCCCTCAGGCACCACGCCACCGGATTCAGAGCTCTGTATGCCATAGAACACAACCCTCTCACGGGGGAGTCCGTCTGCAAGGGAGGCTACAATGGGGTCATCTGCATTCAGGACAAGGTCCTCTGCAACCTCCACCATTTCACCCTTGCATTCAATGTAGTCAGAGAATCTCCGCCCAGCTGAGAGGTGGTCCCTTGATATGTTTGTTATAACACCCACCGAGACACCTGAGAGCATCGCGGAGCTTCTTATCTCCCCCCTCCTGCCGAAGGTACCTATCTCAACGACGGCGACGTCACCCGGCAGCCTTGCCTGGAGGGCAGGTACAAGTTCAGTGTTTCCCTGGATGTTCAGGTGGTGCTCCGGGACCCTCATACCTGCAACCCGCATTATGGATTTGAGCATGCCAGTGGTTGTTGTTTTCCCGTTTGTCCCTGTAACACCCACCACCGGTTTATCCACAGGGCACATGTTGAGTACGTCCTCAACACCTATGACGTCGGCGTCAAGGCCACCTGTGAGGTCAAGGATCTTCCGGTTATTCTCAAGGGCAGGTGTTATGGCCACCGTCCTCGCCCTCCTGAGTATCTCAGGGTCATGTCCTCCGAGGTCGAGGTGTATGCCCTCCTCCCTCAGCACATCCGCCAGGGGTGTGTCCTCCCGGAGATCCGAGACCACGACCCTGTGGCCCCGGGCCCTGAGGTTTCTTGCCATCAGGCTTCCGACGTTCCCCAGACCCCCAAGGACGACCACACAGTCCTCCACGGATTTCAGGGCCTCCTCTATGTCGGACCTTACATTTTCGTAGGCGTTGACAACCCCGGGGCCTATGTGAAGGATGGTGTCCCCTGGCTCCGCGATCTCAAGGGCCCTCCTTATGCTGTCGTATACGCTCTCAGTCTTTATGGTCCTCTCCTCGCCGGCGCCCCTCGCCACCTCATCGGCGGCCTCCATGTCTGTGACGCCTGTTGTCTCGTTCTTTGCACTTACGATGATGGTGTCGGCCCTCTCAGCCAGCACCCTCCCTATCCTTTCCTTGTCCCTCACCGTGAGGGTGTCAGGGTTGTCGAGGCTCACTATGAGTCTGCCCTGGAACTCCATGCCCTCGAAGAGTTTCTCCATGCTCTCGGGGTTGTGGGCTGCGTCCATGTATACCCTGACACCGTCAACCTCGTCTATGAACTCAAATCTGCCCCTTATGCCCCTGAAGTCCTCGATACTCCTCTTAATATCCTCCATGTCGAATCCGAGTATGAGTGCGACGGTTATGGCTGCGAGGGCATTTTCAATGTTGAATATGCCCGGGACCCTGAGGTTTATCCTCTCCCTCAGGGGCCCCACAGAGACGGCCTCATCATGTTTCCTGCAGTTGAGGGCTCCGCAGGTGCTGCAGATGGCTGTCTGTATCTCTGATACATTCAGGGTGAAGGTGGATCCTGCAAGTCCCCTCAGCTCTATATCGGAGGCCCTGACCTGGATACTGGCTGAGCCAGTGAATCTCCTTCCCATGAATTCAACGGTCCTCCTCTCACCCACACCATAGACCACATTTTCTACTTCAAGGTCGTCCAGGAGGCTCGATATGACCGGGTCATCACCACATAGTGCCAGAACTCCGCCAGGAGCCATGAGGTCCTTTATTGAGAAGTTCCTCTCAATGTACTCATCGTAGTTACTGAATTCGTCCATGTGATCCGGTGTGAGGTTTGTCACAACCCCTGCTGAGAGTTCAAGGCCCTCAGCCATCCTTATCGTCCCGTGGGGGAGTTCAAACACTGCAAGATCCCTGTCGTCGATATCCCCATTTACCACAAGTTCCACGAGGCCCTCTATCACCAGTGAATCCTGGAGTGATGAGAATGATACTGTCCTGTAACGTGAGGAGAGGATGTGGTCTATCATGTTGGTTGTCGTGGTCTTCCCATCGGTTCCCGCAACTCCGACCATTGGGAGCCCTATGAGTTCATTGAGGGTCCTCCCTATATCAGAGGTTGTTATGTGGACCAGGTCCCCTGCTTCCCTTACCATTTTACGTACCGGTGCGTCCTGGGGGATGTTGGGTGATATGAAAACAGCGTCAGCCCAGAGTATGTCCTCCATGCTGTGACCCCCGAACCTGAACATCACGCCCTCATCCTCCATCTCAGCTATCCTCTTCTGGGCCTTCAGGGGTAGTTCATGGAGTTCCCTGACGTCGTTCACAAGTACCCTGTTGTTCAGGTGGTTGAGCAATCTCGCTGCGGGTCTACCTGCGTTTCCAGCTCCAATCACAAGCACTTTCATGTTCCTGATCAATTAAATGCACCCATAAACGTTTTTATTAAACACGCGTTCCTTCCTGATTAATCTGTGAATAAGAGTCACCTGATGGCACCCGTCCTGACCGAGGTAGTGGGTGTACCTATGGATCATTCGGTGGGATATCTACCAGAGGCAGTCTACCTAAAGATCCTCACCCGGGAGGATATGTATCCACCCATAGACACTCTACCTATAAAGATATGTTCTCATCCTATATAGCTATCAGATCCCGGGTCAGGCATCTGGCTCAGTAATCCATGAACTCCCTGGAGTGTTAGAGGTGATCTAGAGACAGGATGCAAGTCCCTCAAGTTCCTCCTGGACCCGGATTATCACATCCTGACCGTTACCAGCCACAAGTATCCTCCTGTACTCCCTGGAGAACTCCCTCACCATTTCAGGGATATCCCCCGGGTCATGGACAGTCAGGATCTCTGATGGAATCCCTCTGTCCTCCAGGTGCTCAAGGGCCATGTCAATGGTATCATCGAGACCGGGGAATAGTACCAGGATTTCGGGTGGAGACTCTGCGATTTCATCAAGAATCCCCAGGCGCCACTCCTCTGATCTTCGTGGTGTGCCGAGGAATATGACATCAAAATTAGATTCCCTGAGCAGTGCCCTCATGGCGTGGGGGTTATCGGTTTTACCTGCAACTACCAGTGCATCGTTTACACTGAAGGACCTTATACGGCCAGCCACCGGTCTGAACACTGAGAGGTGCCTGGAGATGACGTCTGAGGGTACCCCGAGGAATTTCAGTGCCTCTGCAGCGGCCCCGGCGTTGAGCCTGTTGAACTCCCCCTCCAGGACGAGTTCGCCCCTGTAGGGGGTGTACTCCATGACACTCCTGGCCCCTGATGTTAGTTCCTCCAGGTGGGGTTCATCTGCGGAGATCACCACAGCCCTGCCCTCCAGGAAGCTGGCCATTGATTCCCTGTAGTTCTCCATGGAGCCATGGAAGTTCAGGTGGTCCTCGCCGAGGTTTGTGACGACAGCCAGATCAATATCGAAGCACTCAGATGCGAATTCAAGGGTCATGTCGCAGACCTCAACCACGATGTAATCGAATTCCTCCTCAGCTGCCCTCAGGATTATCTCTGTGTATCCATCAAAGCCTCCCCCGGCGTTTCCACCGAGAAGGACCCTCCAGCCTGAACTCTCCAGTACATGTGCTATCATTGACGCCGTCGTGGTCTTCCCGTTGGTCCCTGTAACTGCAACGGTGACAGGGTCCCTGTGCCCCCTGAGCACCCTGCAGAGGAGCCTGTCACTGAAGCTCTCCCAGAGCCCCGTGCCGAAGATCGAGGGGCTCACCACCACAGCATCGGATGATGCTATCCTTTCGGTGTCATGGAAGCCCAGGTCAACGTCCACACCCTCGAGGTTCAGATCAATGTCCGCCCTTATATCACTGGCGTATACCCTGTGTCCCCTCCTCCTGAGGGATTCAACAGCCTTTAAACCCTCAGCTCCAAGTCCCAGAACCGCAACCTTCATTGATTCACCGTTAACCGCTCTTTAAGGATCATTTCTCATCCTTCTCATCAGAGAATCCCTGCTCCTCTTCATTTTCTTCATCATCGGAGATTCCGTACTCCTCCCTGAGCTGGGCTATTAGATCCTCATTCATGGATACCTCTGGTATCACAGCCTTTTCATCCTCGCTGGCTCCCCTTTTCCTTCCTATGGAAACAATCAGTACAACTATAACTGCAATGACCGCTATAACGGCTGCAACGGTTATCAGAACATCAATGCCTATTGCTGGAGTCTCTGTGCCGGCGCCGGGTCCCATGGTCACACCTCAATTTTATATAAATAATCATACAATATATAATCTTACATGATAATCAGGGATTTAAGGGGACAGGGTGGTGCTGAGTACATTCTCCTTTTTGCGGCCATAATAGTGATAGCCGTTGCAGCTCTCTACATATACAGCTCCTACTTCAGGTTTTCAGGAAACGAGGCCGTTGATGTTAAACTCACCATAACAAATATCGGTCCATCCAAGAGCAAGTTCATCTATGAGGCCAACAACACCACCGGCGGCGGAAGCAGACACATAGTATCCGGGGATCCAGGTAACAGGTTCTTCCTTCTCCAGCCAGGTACAAGCCGTACCTTCAACCTTGGAAGGATGAGTGGAGGTACGAGCTTCACCATAGAGGGAGGAGTCGGAGACCCCAAAGGCGGAACAGATGACCTCAAGGGTATAGGGCAGAGGGGCCGGTGGACGCTGACAATAGGCAACCAGAGCTACTCATGGGTTATAAGCGGACCCTATGATTACCGCAGGAACCCCACCGGTAGCGTGCTGATGTCATTCTCCATAAGCGGAGGTGGAGGTTCACCCTTCAAATTCACCAGCGACCAGGTCAGGGTGAGGGGAAACGTGTCAGGATGAGCGCCTAAAGTGAAAACCCCTGGCTAAATGTCGCGGGGAATCAGGATGAAAACCTTTAAGGGGTGATGTGTTTGAGCAGGTATGAGAAGGCGACCTTCGGGGCCGGATGCTTCTGGGGAGTCGAGGACGCCTTCAGGAAGGTTGATGGTGTTGTATCAACCCGGGTGGGATACATGGGGGGTCACCTTGAGAACCCCACATATGAGGATGTCTGCACCGGTCTTACAGGACACGCAGAGGTGGTTGAGGTAACCTTTGACCCTGAGGTTGTGGGTTACAGCGACCTACTTGATGTATTCTGGAGCATACATGACCCGACGACCCTCAACAGGCAGGGCCCGGATGTTGGAGAGCAGTACCGCTCGGTCATATTCTACCACAACGATGAGCAGCGAAGGGCCGCCATTGAGTCAAGAAGGAGACTTGAGGAGTCTGGAAGGTCCAGAGACAGGATAGTTACAGCCATTGAACCAGCAGGCACCTTCTATGAGGCCGAGGAGTACCACCAGCAGTACCTTGAGAAGAACCCCCGGAGGAGATGCTACCTCATGAGACTACTCTAAAGAGGTGATCCAGTGAAGATCAATGATGATGCTTCAATCGTCCTCTGCGGTGAGGCAGGGCAGGGCATACAGACCGTCGAGGCCCTCCTCATAAGGGCCTTCAAGGCCACCGGCTACCACATATTCTCCTGCAAGGAGTACATGTCCCGTGTGCGTGGAGGGGAGAACTCCACACTGATAAGGGTATCATCCACACCGGTCCGGGCCTTCATAGAAAGGGTGGATGTGCTGTTTGCACTGAGCCCCGGTGCAGTGGAACACATGGGTGGCCGTGTGAAGGATACACTGGTCATTGCAGATGAGGAGTTCCATGAGGAGGGCGCCATCAGCCTCCCGATAATGGGGGAGGCAGAGAAGCTGGGGGGCAGGATATTCGCCAATGTCGTTGCAGCGGGTGCAGCCGCAAACCTCTTCGGTGTCAGAGAGGAAACATTCAATGAAGCCGTGCGGTCCCTATTCGAACGCAAGGGCCCTGACATAGTAGAGGCCGACCTCAGGGCCGGGAGGAAGGGCTATGAACTCGGTGAGGAACTCAGGGAGCACCTTGAGATCAGCATTGAACCCCAGCCATCGGTGAGGGAACACGTTGTCCTCAACGGGACAGAAGCCGTTGGCATAGGGTGCATCGCCGGGGGCTGCCGCTTCATGTCATCATACCCCATGACACCATCAACTCCACTCCAGGTATTCATATCAGAGAACGCCGCTGAATTCGACATGGTATTCGAGCAGGCAGAGGATGAGATTGCAGCCATTAACATGTGCCTGGGGGCCTCCTATGCGGGTGCACGGTCCCTTGTTGCAACCTCAGGTAGCGGATTTGCCCTCATGGAGGAGGCCGTTGGCCTTGCAGGTATGATAGAAACGCCCGTGGTTATATACATAGGCCAGAGGCCGGGGCCGGCTGTTGGTCTTCCCACCAGGACAGCCCAGGAGGACCTCAACCTCGCCCTCTACGCAGGCCCCGGGGAGTTCCCAAGGGCAATTCTGGCTCCAGGGAAACTCGAGGATGCCCCTGAAATCGCGGCCCATGCCTTCAACCTGGCAGACAGGTACCAGATACCTGTATTTCTGCTCTCAGACCAGTACCTGGCAGACCTCTACTACGACCTCCCCGCACCCCTCATCGGTGAGGAACCCTCTTACCATATCACCCGGACATGGGAGGGGTACAGGAGATTCGAGTTCACGGCTGATGGTATATCACCCAGGGGTATTCCAGGCTACGGGTCCGGGACGGTACGGGTGGACTCGGATGAGCACGATGAGGAGGGTCTGATAACAGAGGACCTTGATGTGAGGAGGAGGATGGTTGAGAAGAGGAACCTGCGCCTTGAGATGCTGAGGGATGACGCCCTGAAGCCCGAGGTGTACGGTGATAACTCCTCTGCACTGATATGCTGGGGTTCCGCCTACTGGCCGGTACGGGAGGCCATCGAGTCCTCCGGTGCAGATGTGAGCATGGTGCACTTCAGCCAGGTCTACCCACTCCCCCATGACACCCTGGAGCTCCTGGAATCATTCGACAGGACTGCTGTGGTTGAGAACAATTACCGCGGACAGTTCGCGGACCTCCTCAAGCTTGAGGGATTTGAGGCCGATGCAAGGTTCAGGAGGTACGATGGCATGCCCTTCAGCGTTGAGGGGGTTGCCGGATTCATCGAGGAGGTTCTCCTATGAGGCCAGAGGATTATGACATGAATGTTGACATTGCATGGTGTCCAGGATGCGGTAACTTCTCCATCCTGAGGGCCCTCAAGATGGCCCTTGCAGACCTGGATATACCCCCTGAGAGGCTTGTCCTTGTCTCGGGGATAGGCCAGGCAGGGAAGCTCCCCCAGTACCTGAAGTGCAACCACTTCAATGGACTTCATGGCAGATCCCTCCCGGCTGCAGTGGCCATCAAGGCCACGAACCCCGGGCTCACAGTCATCGATGTGAGCGGTGACGGCTGCATGTACGGTGAGGGCGGAAACCACCTCATCCATAACATTCGGAGGAACCCGGACATAACCACCATCGTCCATGACAACATGGTCTACGGCCTCACCAAGGGCCAGGCGTCCCCCACAAGTCAGCCCGGCTTCAGGACTCCTGTGCAGGTTCAGGGGGTCTTTGAGGAACCATTCAACCCATTAGCCGTGGCGGTTGCCCTGGGGGCCACCTTCGTTGCAAGGGCCTTCTCAGGGGATGTTGAGAGGACGCGTGACATACTGGTCGAGGCCATCAGCCACCATGGTTATGCCCTCGTGGATATATTCCAGCCCTGTGTGACCTTCAACCGTGTTAACACCTTCCAGTGGTTCCGGGAACACACATACTACACCGATCATGATCCTGCAGACAGGTTGCTGGCCCTTGAGAAATCCCTTGAGGGATACGGTGGGGGTAGGTTTCCACTGGGTGTCATATACCGGGTTGAGGGTGAGAGGACCTTCGAGGAGAATCTCAGTGTATACCATGGGGATGCCACTCCCCTCTGGAGGCGGAGCCATGACCCTGATAAACTGAAGCGTCTCATTGAATCAAAGAGGATGGTGTAGCTTCAATCTAACTTATGCTGATCTTCAGGTGATAGAGTGACAGCTGAAATCCGGCTCTACATAACTGAGGGTGAGGTTGAGGATTACAGGGTGTTTCTGGAGAGGCTCGAACAGTCGGGCCTCGAGTGGAGACCTGCAACCCCTGAGGATGCCGATGCGGTCATAGTACTTGCGGGTCTATGGGGCACCCGGAGGGATGAGATACTGGGTGCTGTGGATCTTGCACGTAAATCATCAAAGCCCATAATAACCGTGAGACCCTACGGCCTTGAGAATGTACCCCCTGAACTGGAAGCAGTGAGTTCCGAGGTCGTCGGCTGGAACCCCCACTGCATAAGGGATGCTCTCGAGGATGCCCTGGATGTGATCTAATTCGTTAAGTAGTAGCTACGATCAGGCTGAAGCTGTCTACGCATCCTCTGCAAGGCCTGCAGAACCATCATTATTCAGGTACCTCAGCTGATAACAGGTCCATAAAAATGATCACAATATTCAGAGGATAATAACTCCTGGTATTAACTCCTGGTATCAATAAGGTTGCCTGCTTGACTGATGGGAATTCAAAAAAAAAGAAAAGGTTAGGGTTAGGGTGGCCATTTTCAGGCCGATGACTTAACCACAAACATGCCGGGCTTCCTTGAGGTCGGGTGGTATATCTTGTTGTAGCCACTGTAGCTGTAGTCAACCCAGCGCCCTCCACTGTACACCTGTACAGTGCGGTGACGTGGTGACATGCTTGTGGCGTACTGTATTATACGCACCTTCTTCCCGGCTGATGTGAGTTTCCTGTATAAATATTCACTCATGGCCCAGCAGTCCCCTATGTTAGGATCATAGCGGTATGTGCTGGTTCTGTAGGCGGCCCGCACCCGCTTCTTCTTGTAGTACTTCTTTGAGTACCTCTTCTTCACACTGGTACGGTATGTCGCCCTGACCTTCTTTCTGTAGGTCTTCTTGTACTTCTTGTACTTCTTGTACTTCTTGTACTTCTTGTACTTGTATGCGGCGTCAACCTTTACAGGTTCGGCCTTTATATTTTCAGTTTTTGTTACTATTTTTGCGTTTTCTGTTCCAGTATTTACTGCCTCACTGATGGGCACTGAACCCACAGTGAACATCAGTGCAAAGAGCACTGTGACTGCTTTGAATCGCGTAATTTTATCGCCTCCAATGTCCAATACTAACCCTAAGGTCACTAAGGACACTGAGTCAATGGTTACATCATCATGGTATATAAATGTTTCCATAAAATAAAAGCTCTCTGAGCTTCTTTAATCAAAAAAAGCCACCAGAATCCTTTTCTAATATCTGAATACTCTTTGAGAATCCATGACACGTTATTTAATGAGATGGGTCCTTAGGGAATCCCATTTAAGGTTTGGGACAAAAAGCACTGGCCAATAGAAAAGCAGTGCATAAGACAAATCCGCTATAAAGAGCCATTCAAATGCCCCATTCGTGTTAAAAGAAGATCCAGAAGGTTTAATGGGTTAAAAACAAGGCCATACTTGAAATTTGAATTTAGAATTCTTCTGATGGTTTAAATAACCTTAAAACCCGTTTTAAATCCTCAAAATTAAAAATAGAATTATTTTAATGGTACTGAAAGCTCAGCCGGTCTTTTCTATGATGGATGTGCCGTCAGACTTTTCAACCCTGTAGATATGGTCTGCAAGGTTTTCAAGTTCCTCCTCATGGGATACCAGGATTATCTGTCTGGATTCAAGTTCATCGAAGATGTCCCTGAGCTTGTAGAGCTGCTCCTTGCTGAATCCATCGGTGGGTTCGTCCAGTATAAGTATGTCCGACCTCACATCGGTGAGACGCTGGACCACCATGTTCAGTGCAAGCCTGTATGCAAGGGCTATGCTGGTCCTTTCACCACCACTGAGGTATTCAAGGTTCTGCTCATAGCCGTCCTGCTCAACGATGGGTGTGAAGTCCTCATCGATCCTCACGGATTTACCGGGGTCATCCACCAGGACCCTGAACCATTTCTGGAATCTCTCATTGAACTCATGGTTTATCTGTGCCATCACGTGGGTCTCGATGTCATCCATTGCAGGGATGAAGTATTCATTGAGCCAGGTCACATAGTTCCCCAGTTCCCGGGCACGTTTCCTGAGTTCTCTCTTTTTAGCAATTTCAGACTCAAGGTTACCAATCTGTCTCTGCTTCTCCTCGATTTTTCCTTCAACTGCAGCCCTTCTGTCTCTTTTTTCATCCCGAAGATTTTCCATTTCACAGATACTCTGGGTTAGATCATGTATACTGGACTCAACTTCATCCCTGTTTTTGAGTGCCTCTTCATTTTCCCTGATTTTAGCTCTCTTTTCAGCGATGTTACTCTCATTTTCATCAATTTTCTTTAGGTTATCTCTGTATTCCCTGCTGGTTTCAGGGTTGAGTTCAGTGATCCTGGTCCTGAGCTGATCCATCCTCCCGGATGCTGCTGCAAGTTTACTGGAGTATCCTGATTCCATTTCACGGAGGGATTTCAGTTCATGCTCCACCTTATTGAAGTCAGATTCCGCATCCTTCAGTTCTTCAATGAGCTTCTCACTCTCAGCTTTACCCTCCTCAATCTGCCGGATCCTTTCTCTGATATTATCAAGACTTTCGCGTCTTCTGTGGCATTCCTTAATCCGTTTTTCAAGGTCCTCCCTGAGTAACCTCAGTTCCTCCCGTGACCTTTTATACTCTGCGATGCGCTTCATGAGTTCATTCTTATTCATGATTTCATTTCTGAGATCTGCTATCCTTGATTCAACCGATCCTTTTCTTTCACGGGCACTGCTGAGTTTATCATTTATGTAGTCTGGATTAACCTCCTGGTCACATGTTGGACATACGCCCCTCCTTCCGATGGACTCATAGTCCTCTATCTTTCCATGTATCCCCCCGAGTTCCTGCTGGAGATCCGACACCTCAACCTCAAGTTTTCTTATCCCGGCTTCAACTTCATCCTCCGTGTATCCCGGGTCCTCAATGGACTCCATACTCTCTATTTTTGATTTTATCCTGTCAGTATAATCCTCAAGCCCGGATATTTCATCCTCTAAATCCCTTCCTGTCTTAATAAGATTTTCAAGTTCACTGACAAGGTTTCTGTATTGGATTGAAGCCTCCCTGAACCTCCGGGAGTCATCCATGAGGGATTCCCTTTTCAGCTCAAGGGCACTGATCCTTTCTCCCAGTGAATTCAGTTCCTCCTGAAGCTTTTCCCTGATATCACTGCATTTCTGAAGTTCATCAAGGGATCTCCGGTATTCCTCCTCTATACTCCTGTTCCTTTCCATGAGTCTCTCTGAGGATGATCTGAGGGTTTCTATTTCATTTTGAAGCGATTCTATTTCCCTTTCAGCACTCTCAATCCGGTTTTTCTCTCTCTGAAGAACTTCCATCTCTGATTTCAGTTTAGCTATCTCTGCCTCGATTCCTTCAATATCACTGTCAAGCTGCTTCTTCTCTGATTCCAGTTTCTCCTTCTCCCCCAGGAGTCCTTCAAGTTCCCTCTTCTTATCTTCAAGATCATAGGACCTGTCTTCTAGGCTCTCTGATTCTCTCCTTATTCTCCTGGAAACCAGATTTGCATTATCAGCCGCCCTGCTGTACTTTTCAAGGTCAAAGGCCTTCCTGAGCCTTTCAAGCCGGTCATTCTTCGGGGCCTCGATTATGCTCTTCATCTGCTCCTGTGGTGTGAAGACAGCATAACGGTATATCCTGCTCCTGGCCCTTGGATTAAGGGGCTCCCTGTACCCTAGGATCTCAAGTACCTCGGCCTTCAGTTCCTTTGCAGAGAGTTTCTTCACCACCCCCTGTTTTCTGATGTAGAGTTCGCCCTGCTGAACCCCCGATGATCCCCTTTTGAGTTCCCTGTAAACCGTGTACTCCTCTCCATCAACGGTGAATGTGAGTTTGACTGAACCTGAATTTGATGTGGCCCTCAGGAGGCTGTCACCCCTCTGGTCACCCAGACCGAAAAGGGCGAATTCCACTGCAAGGAGCAGGGTTGTCTTTCCTGAACCTATATCTCCCTCGAAGAGGGTCACTCCATCATCAAACTCAACCCTTCCAGACTCATAGCTCCTTATGTTCTTAAGTTCAAGGGATCTGATGATCAAGTACCATCACCCCCCAGATCAAGACCCAGGACATCCCCGGCATCCTCGATGATTCTCTTCTCATATTCGCTTTTGTTCTCACCGGGAGCCTTCTCATTCTCAAGTCTTCTGAGGAGTTCAACCGCAATGGAATCCCCCTCCTCCATGAGCCTCCTGTTCCTGATGTCCAGTCCTGCAAGTTTCTCCCTGAAGATCCTCCTCTCCAGCCGGGGCACGTCACTCTCCACCACCCTCACCTTCTGGATCTCACGGGTGCTGAGGCCATACCTGTTTATCTGGACAACACGGGCCCCCATCGACTCAAGTTTTTCCCTTATACTCGCTGAATCTATGTCAGATGTCCTTCCTGAGCTCAGCTCACCACGGATCTTGAGCATCACAACCTTCCCGGTAACATCATGACCTGCTATCTCCCGCCCTATCTGGTGGTATGCGTCCTGGGAGTTCTTACCTGTGACATCACATTCAATGTACTCGAATTCAGCGGGCCTTATCTCCCGGAATTCAGGTTCCCTGGCCCTATCAGTGAATTCGACCAGGTAGTACCCCCTGGTCTCGCCCCTGGCGTTCTCCTCGAGGTCACCGGCGTATGAACCAAAGAGTGTCCCCGGGTACACTATGGGACCGTAGCCCTCCTCAATATAACACCCCTTCCGGTGTACGTGGCCACCTGCGTAGTACTCGAAGCCCCTGGGGAAGAGGTTGAGGTCCACCGATTCCATATCTGCAAGGTCAACCGGTTTGAACTGGGTTATGGCACTGTGGAATAGGAATATCCTGAATCCGTCCTCGGCCTCAAGGGCCTCCCTGTCAAGCTTCATGAAGTATTCAGCCTCAAGGGTCCTTGATCTGCCTGATAGTCCTGTGATCTTTGCACCGGTCTTCTCATCCACCGTGAACTCAAGTCCAAGCTTCTTACCAGGGATGGGACGTACGACCTTATCTATCACCCCGGCACTTTCAAGGATGTCTATCATGGATGTGCTGGATGGACTGTAGTCGTGGCTCCCATAGTTGACGTATATGGGGACCCCCGCCTCCCTTACCCTCCTGAGTTCAAGGGTGGCCCTCTTGACAGTCTCCATGTTGGGGATGTTGGAGTGGAAGAGGTCCCCTGCTATTATCATGAAGTCAACATCCTTCTGAAGTGCATCGTCCAGGGCCATCCTGAAGGCCTCAAATTCAAGTTCCCTGAGGTCCGGGTGTTTCTGGGCCCCCAGGTGGCAGTCTGAGAGGTGTGCGAATCTGTACATGCTCAAACCTACCCGATAAACTCAATCATATCATCATCAGTATCCTCTGATTCCAGCCCCGCCGATTCAATGAACTCCTCAAAGAGGGGTATCTTCACAGGGACTGCGAACTTTGTGAATATGCTGCTCACTATGGCCTCACCCTTATCCAGACTTGCTATTGTCCTGTTATCAGCTGAAAGGTCCTGTGAGGCACTTCCTATTATCTCGGCCCTCTCCTGGGCCATCTCATTTCCCAGGATTATCTTGGTGTTCATGTTGGCAAGGACCGTCCTGGGTATCAGGCTGACGAGCTGGGTTATTGCAATGAGGCCTATGTTGAATTTACGCCCCTCCCTGGCTATGGTGCTGTAGATGTTGTTTCCCTGCCTCTCAATGACCTCCTTTCCAAGGACGCGGGGGGCCTCCTCTATGACTATCCCTATGACCGGTTTTCGTCTGAGTTCCCCTGTGGCCTTGTACTGCTGGTACCTCCTGAAGATCTCGGCTGAGATGACACTGCCCACCAGGAGCTCAGCCTCTCCCATGAGCCTTGAGGTGTCCACCACAACGATCTTTCCATCCTCAAGGCTGGCTGCAATGTCCTTTATGGTTGACTCACCACCACGCTCCCTGAAGACTCCTCCACGTGACTTTATTTTGCCGTCATCAAGGTGCACTCCGAGGATGACGTCAAAGATCCTCCGCAGCACATTGAGTGTCACCGGCTGTACACCGGGGAGTTCCTCCCCTTCCACGATCTTCAGGATCCATCCATCCCCGTATTCATTGTAGTACCTTGCAATCGCCTGTTCCTGTGCCTGTGTGAATGGTATTATACCCTCAAAGTGCTCGGGGCGGAGTGATCTGAGGTTTATGGTGAGGGTGTTCCCGCCCACAGGTGCATCAGGGGAGTAGTAGACCACATTATCTGAGGGGTGCCTCCCGAGGCCGGCCTCGTTCCTCCCGTAGTACTCATCGTGTGGGTCCAGGACTAGAATGCCCACCCTGTCCATCTCTGCGAGGCTCCAGAGCATCACCTTCACAAGGTTACTCTTACCCCTCCCTGTGGTTGCAGGTATGAGGATGTGGTGGGTTATGGCGTCAACTGCATCGACGTAGACCGGTGTATCCAGGACCTTTGACCCGCTCCTCACGTTCCCCAGGAAGACCGGGTTGCCGGGCCTCTCCAGGAAGTCAAGGTCACCCTCCCGGATCCTCCTCACCTCCCTGAAGAATCTGGGGAGGCGTTTGGGTATCATTGGCTGGCCATCCCGCACATGGAGTATGGGGCGGGCCTCTGCAATGATGTAGTTCCTCAGCTCAGGTTCGAGGAGCTCCACCTCCCTGCCGTATCCCTCAAGGTTGAATCCCGAGGCCAGCTCCCTCATGCCCTGGGGTATCTGGGAGCTGTACCTGAGGTCCTTGACCTGGAGTATTGTGTAGCCCTCGCCCTCTGCAACCAGCAGGTCACCGAGTTCTATTGGTTCACCTGCCTTCTGTCTTATAAGTACCGCGGCTGTTTCGCCGCCTATTATCTGCCCTGCAGTTTCCATCAATCCTCACCTGCATACCTGTTCAGTTCATCATGGTAGTTGAGGGTATTCATCTCATCCCTTATAGCCTCAAGGACCTTCCGGTCCCTGATCTGCGATAGGAGTCTCCTCCTGTATATCTCCACCTCATCCCCTGAGACCCTGGCCCTCATGTCCACATCAACCAGGCCGTAGGGGTAGCCAGGGAAGCATGCGTCCCTTGCATTGAGGGATAGGGTTGATGCGACCTCCATTGCCTCATCCTTCCCGCACTCGCCGAGGATGTCCATCCTGAATATCCTGCCGGCCGGGTTCAGTTTAACTGCAGTGATGGTGGTCAGCCTGTCGGTGGTGACGGCCACGGGGTGGTAGCACCAGCCACCCTCCATGTTACAGTCTGCGGCGAGTCTCCCCACAGCAGCGAGGAGTGACATTGATGTGGTTGTGTAGAGGGTGCATGTCTTTGAGAGTCCAGCCACGTGGATATCCATGGCCTCATCCCCCAGTCTCCTGATGTAACCTTTCTCCCTCTCGAATGATGCCCGGAGTGACCCGTCCCTGACAAGGATGTCTCCATCATCGAGTTCATTGAGGGCTCCTGTGGCCATGGTCCACTCCGCAAATTTTCTTGGGAGACCCTTGAGGTCTGACTCCTCAGCCCGCTCTGCATCTTTAAGCTCCAGCTGGAGGTTATCCTCATCTGGAAGGAATTCCCGGTACTCCTCCCTGAGGGGGTGAAGCTGGAACCTGTATGTCCCATCCTCTGGATGGAACTTCATGACCGAGAAGAACTCGATCCTTGCTGGCATATCTGGCTGGATCCTCTGCTCTCCCCTGAAGAGGCCCAGGGCGACCCTGTTGATCTGGACTGATATTGCCGGTCCCTCCACTATGGGGCTGTTACCCCCATCTATGAAGGCCATGAGTCTCTTCTCTCCCTCCTGAAGGGGTATGAAGCCGTCTGCGGTGAAGTCATGGACCCTGTATTCTGATGATTTAAAGTAGGGTCTTCCCACATCCGCTCTGACAATCCCCTCCAGGGTCTGTGCAATCTTATCAAGAACATCCAATAAAAAATCCCCCATGTAAATGTTTAATATTGAATAGAAAATAAATGTTATAAATAGTTTGTGGTTTTTCTGGTGAAGGGCCTCAGTCGGGGCACTGTCATGGCCTCCGCTCTAGTGGGGCATCATTCCTCCGGTTCAACTATAACAGCTGTCCCGTAGGCCAGGATCTCCTGCATTATATCGGAGATTGAGTCTGAATCAAATCTCACGCTGATAACCGCATTGGCACCCAGCTCACGGGCATGATCCAGCATCCTTTCAAGGGCCTCCTGTCTGGAGTGCTCCATCATGGTGACGTACTCCTTGATTTCACCACCCACGATTGACCTTAAACCGGCTCCTATCTGACCCCCAAGACCTCTGCTCCTCACTGTAAGTCCATATACAAATCCAAGGACCTCAACGGCCCTGTAGCCAGGGACATAGTTGCTTGTGACGTATATAACATCCCCGTGTTCCTCAACCACCGCAGGTTTTTCCCTTCGCTCCTCCAGCCTTGTACCGCACTCGTCGCAGAAGTTGGAGTCAGCTCCATACTCCTTGCCACAGTTTGGACAGAACTTCTCAGCTTTCGCCGGCTCAGATCTCACCGTTGCAGGCCTCATACCCTTTTTCTCAGCGAGTCTCCTCTTCATCTCTTCACTCGTAACCATAATAACACCATAATTATTTTTATTGCAGCTGTATAATAAGGTTACCATGGAATCCAGAAGAGCTGATGATGTCCCATCCACGGGAAAGGGGATCATCAACCATCTCCAGGAGCGAATTCCAGAAGGGATTGTGCCCTTCATCCCCCTGATAATCGTGGCATTTCTCCTCATCCTCAAACCATACTACCTTTTCCCCACCCACGGCGACCTGGACTTCCACCTTGTGAGGGCGAGGGAGATACTCATGGACCCCATCCAGGGGCTGTTCTGGGACTACCTGGTCTATTACCCCCAGGGGCGACCCCTGGGCCACCCTCCGCTCATCCAGGCAGTTATTGCAGGTCTCTGGATGTATGGTGGTCTGAGGTTCGCCCACTCCATCATGTGCATGGCCCAGATACTTGTCACCGTATTCACGGCATCCTGGGTGGCCTCAAGGTGGTATGGTAGGCAGGCGGGGCTGATAGCAGGGGCACTGGTACTTGCATCCCCCCGCCCAGACACCCTCTCTGTTATAATGCCCGCAGCCTACATCCCTGTCCTGGTGGTCCTGACGGTGTACCTCCTGGGGGAGGACCGGCTGTCTGCAGCGGTGACAGGGACCCTGGCGCTCTGGACCCACTTCATAGCCCTCACAACGGTGGTGCCGGCTGTGATGGCAGACGGAATCAGAAGGAACCTCAGGGTGATTGTTGCACTTCTGCCCTCACTGATACTCTGGTGGGCATACTTCCTCAGCTTCAGGGGGGCACCCCAGGAGGCCTCAACCGGCGGGTACCTCAGCGTCACCTGGCTGGTATTCATGGTACTCCTCTACTTCGGAATCCCGGGCCTCTACCTGGTGAGGGAAAGGAGGGAGTTCCGGCCCCTCCTGGTCTACATGGTCGTGGTGCTTGCAGCCGAATTCCTCTTCGACGACATATCACGGGGTCTGCAGTACGTGGCCCTTCCCCTGGCAGTTGTGGGGGGTTATGCAGGCTCAAGGATGCTTGAAAATTCATCAGGGGCTGTGAAGCTGGTTACAGTGATCCTGATAATCTCATCAGCCACAGTATTCACGGAGCAGCTGCTACTCACGGATATGAGGTGGTCAGATACTGTTATACCCTTTGAGAACCATTACCACCCCCTCAAGGAGTACATTGAAACCCATACGGGCCCGGATGAGGTGGTATGGGCCTCCAGTTCCATTGCAGATAAGGTGGCCTGGATGACAGGGAGGAGGGTCTCCAGCGGTCACTACGGCCCTCCCCCCGGCTTCAGGGAGACCCACCAGAGGATCAACATCTATGATGAGAACGGAAAGTTTGTGGTGAGGGATGAAAAAAACAGGACGGTGGATGTTATATATCCTCTATAGACTATCTCAAATTCCTAAGCAGTTAGAGAGTAGATAATAATCACATCTAAATTGAGGGAAAGATTAAATCCAACCAACTAACTTATTAAATCCATGAAACCCAATCTGAGGAGGGAACTCGGCCTCTTCGACGCGGTGAACCTGGTGGTGGGGACCATCGTGGGGGCCGACATATACATAGTGGCTGCCTATGGCGCCGGTAGCCTGGGCCCGGCATCGATACTCGCCTGGCTGCTCGCCGGACTCATGGCCCTCATAATCGCCCTTGTATTCTCTGAGGCCTCAGCCATGCTCCCCAGGACAGGGGGCCCCTACGTCTATGCAGGCGAGGCCCTCGGGAGGTTCACGGGTTTCATCACCGGCTGGTCCCTCTGGGTCTCATCATGGGTTGCCATAGCTGTCTTCCCCCTTGCCTTCATCTACTACCTTGAATACTTCATCCCCCTTGACCCCCCTGCTGAGGCCGTGATAAAGGTCCTCTTCATCCTCTCACTCACCATCATAAACATTGCAGGGGTCGGGAGGGCCGGTAAGGTCAACGATATCCTCACAATCCTAAAGGTCGCCCCGGTGCTCCTCTTCGCGGTCCTGGGCGCCATACACCTTGCACTGAACCCCGGGCTCCTGGTATCAAATTACACTCCAGCTGCACCCATGGGCCTCGGGGCCCTGGGTACTGTGACTGTCCTGGTATTCTGGGCCTACGTGGGCTTTGAGCTTGTGACAGTCCCCGCGGATGAGGTCAGGGACCCTGAGAGGACAATACCCCTCTCCATAACACTGGGGATGATCTTTGTCACCCTATTCTACATCCTCACCAACGCTGTTATCCTTGGCCTTGTACCCTGGAGGGTCCTTGCATCCTCAACCGCACCCCTCACGGTGGCCGGTTACAGCCTCATGGGGGGCATCGGGGCCCTCATACTCACAGCGGGTGCTGTGTTCTCCATTGCCGGTTCAGAGGAGGCAGGTATGCTCACAACTGCAAGGCTTCTCTTTGCCATGTCAGAGGATGGGTTCCTCCCGGGCTTCCTCTCCAGGGTCCACAGGAGGTTCGGCACCCCACACATGAGCATCCTGGTCCAGAACCTCACAGCCCTCTTAGCGGCACTTACAGGCACCGTTTCGGGCCTCATCGAGCTCTCTGTGGTTACCCTCCTCCTCCCCTACGCTGTGACATGCATCTCACTGGCCATCCTGAGGAGGAGGGATGGTTCAGGCATCCCCCTTAAGAGTGTTCTGGGTGTACTGGTCTGCATCTACCTCCTCATGAACACCACACCATCCACCACTGCCTGGGGACTCCTCCTGATCCTTTCAGGGGCACCCCTCTATCTGATATTCGGATTTAAAAGGCTGCAGCGCTGAAGGGCCTCAGATTTTGTGGAACTTAACGAAGCACCAGAATCATCATTATCCAGTGTGAAATGTCTTGGCCCACCTCCGCTCCCGGCGCCTGATCATATGGACCGCTGCAACGATGAAAAGGGGTAGAAGGTAGAGGCAGTAGGCCCAGTATTCAATTGATAGAATCAGCGTCCGCGGCAGACTGTACCCGTCCCGCCGTATACCTGTTATTACAAGGGGGAAAAATGCAATGGTGGATATGATGCCTATTATGAAGGGTGCGTTCATCCTCAGGGTGAAGCCTGCGAGGTTAAGGATGAATACAACGTATCCCAGCATCACAAAGCCTATGAATAGCATGGAGAAGAGGTAGAACAGGGAGTCAAGTTTCCTGTGAAGTGTTATGGGAGCGTCAATGAGGGGGGCGAGGTATACGAAGAGGGTCTCCAGGTTCCCTACGAGCCAGCGGGTCCTCTGCCTGAAGAAGGCTGGCCAGTCACCCACCGCCTCCTGGAAGACCTCTGCTTCGGATGAGAACTTCACATCATAGCCCCTTAGCATCAGCTTAACACTGAGGTTGAGGTCCTCTGTAACCGCGTAGCCATCCCAGCCACCGATCTCCTCAACAGCCCTCCTCTTAACAAGCTGCCCGTTACCCCCCAGGAAGGCCGGTACACCCATCTTCATCCTTGACCTCATGATGAGGTTACCGAACAGGGCGAATTCAATATCCTGCATCTTCGTGAGGAGGTTCTCATCTGCATTGTACATCCTCACACGGGACTGCACCCCTGCAACATCCTCACCATCAAGGTAGGGCACCATCTTCCTGAGAAAGTCAGGTTCAACCCTTGCATCAGCATCGAAGACCGCTATAACGTCCCCCTCGGCAAGGGTGATACCATCATTGAGGGCATAACCCTTCCCGTTGAAGGCGAAGGGGGCTTTCCTTGTTACAGCCTTGAGGTGCCGGTGCTTCCTGAGGAGCCCCTCCAGTATCTCACCGGTCCTGTCGGTGGAACCATCATTAACAACTATTATCTCATAGTTCCTCTCACCATTGAAATGGTAGTCCAGGGCTGACAGTGTCTCAACGCAGCCTTCTATGGTGTTCTCCTCATTATTGGCAGGGACTATTATACTCACCATTGGCATAGCAGATGATGAGGGTTTCTCAGGCTCCCCGAAGCTGAAGGCAAGGTGCAGGAGGCTGTAGACCGTCGGTATGAAGAGGGTGTACATGAGCCAGGTCATGCTCCCTGTGATGAAGCCGTAGACTGCAAGGGCAGTTATAACTGATGATACAAAGAAGATTCCTGTCTTTTCTATCTTCATCTCCTCGGCCTTGGTTACAAGGACCTCCCTCACCCTCCTTGAGTAATCCTCTGTGGTCCTGAGATTTTCAAGGACAACCTCGATCTCGGCCTGCAGCTGCTCGGTGTTTAAGGGTTTGAGGAGGTAGCCATAGGGTTCACTCTCAAGGATCCTTGAGAGGGTCGCATTGTCCGAGTAGGCGGTCAGGTATATCACAGGGATCCCGTATCTTTCCTGTATCCTACGGGCAGCCTCGATACCATCCATCTCACCCCTGAGGTATACGTCCATTATCACAACATCCGGTTCAAGCTCCGATGCAGCTGCAATGGCGCCCTCACCAGTATCCTCGACACCAAGGACCCTGAAACCTGCATTTTCAAGTTTCTGCTTGAGATCCGCTGCTATGATGGCCTCGTCCTCCACGATTAAAACACCCGGCACCGGTCCCCTCACTGCAGTTTCATGGACCTTGAGGATGTCCCTGACATCGGCCCGGTACCTCCTGAGGGCCGTTTCAACCGCTGCCCTGAGTTTCCGGTCATCGTAGGGTTTGAGGAGGTAGCCATAGGCGCCTGCCCTACGCGCCCTCCCTATGGTTTCCGGGTCAGAGTATGCTGTGAGAAAAACAACCGGTACCATCAGTTCCCTGACACGGCTGGCAGCCTCTATACCGTCAATTTTTCCCCTTAACACTATATCCATGAGGACAAGGTCTGGCCTCTTCTCAGCTATGAGTTTCAGAGCCTCTCTCCCGTCACCGGCAGCTCCAACCACCTCATAGCCCATCCTCTCAAGGCGTGTCCTGAGGTCAGCTGCAATGAGTGCCTCGTCCTCGACTATAAGAATCGAAGTCACTGCCAGCCACCCCCGGAACTTAAAACATGCTCCATTAACTATTCCCCCATCATAGTTAAACCTGAAACAGTACAGCGCTCAGGGATTGGCCAGCTCCTGATTAAGTTCTGTCCCGAAGCTTAAGCATCATCTCCTGAGCCATTTCATGAATCCCCTTAACCCCATGGTGTTAAGCACGTCCCCTGCCTCTGCCCAGCCACGCCTGGCGGTGATGACACCCCAGCTGATGTTCTCCAGGGCCCCACGGGAGTGGGCGTCACTGTTGATTGCAATTTTACAGCCCATATCAACTGCCATCTTAACATGCGTATCCCTCAGGTCAAGTCTGAGGGGGTTGGAGTTAACCTCAAGGGCCACACCCGCCTCAGCAGCCCCCTCAATCACCCTCTCAATATCAACGACGGGCTCGGGTGAGCCCAGCACCCTCCCTGTGGGGTGGCCTATGATACTCACAGGGTCATGGTCCATTGCAGCAAGGAGCCTCTCTGTCAGGTTGCCGGGATCATGGATGCTTGCTATGACGAGGTCAAAGTCCTTCAGAGCCCCGTCAGGGACCTCAAGGCTGCCATCATGCAGGATGCTGACCTCAACACCCGCCAGGACATCGATCTCCTCAATCCTATCAGCCGCCCTGAAGTAGGCGTCGGGGTCGTCGATGTACCTTGCATGGTCTGTGATGGCTATGTACTCCCTCCCGAGTACCGAGGCGTACTCTGCCATCTGCTCCATCGAATCGATCCCGTCACTGAAGAGGCTGTGCATGTGGAGGTCCCCCCTTATATCCAGAGGTGTTACAAGTTCAGGGAGTTCATCCCTGGCCGCAGCCTCCACCTCTCCACGGTTCTCCCTGAGCTCGGGTTCAATGTAGCTCAGGCCAAGTGCCTCCAGGACCCCGGCCTCGGTTCTCCCGGCCACCCTCTCATCACCCCTGAAGAGGCCGTATTCGCTCAGCTTCATCGATGATGATATCGCCCTCCTCCTTAGCTCCACGTTGAACTCCCAGGACCCTGTGAAGTAGAGGAGGGCCGATCCGAAGACCTCATCATCGAAGACCCGGAGGTCACAGTCGAGGCCCTCCCTGAGCCTGACGGTGGATTTCCTTGGACCCCTAACCACAACCTCCTCGACCTCATCCATGGATGTGAAGTGGTCCATGACAGCCTCCGGGTCTGTGGCTGTTACCAGGATGTCAATATCACCCACGGTCTCACGGCCCCTCCTTATGGACCCTGCAACCTCAACCCTCTGAACCCCCTCAAGTTCAAGGAGCCCTGCCTTTATCCTGGATGCCAGGGGGACAACGTAGGCCAGGGGTCTTCTTGAGATCCTTGACCTTGCAAGTTCGATGTTCCGGAGTATCATGGCCTCCCTCTTCTCACCCATACCCCGCAGTCTCCGGATGCGGTGCCTCCTTGCCTGCTCCTCCAGGTCGGCGAGGGTCTTTATCCCCAGTTCCTCGTAGAGGAGTTTAACTGTCCTTGGCCCCACGCCCTCCACCGAGAGGAGGGAATCAAGGTCTACCGGGTACTCCTCTGAGAGTCTCTCAAGGAGCTGCAGGGACCCCGTGGAGAGGATCTCCTCTATCTTCCCGGCGATGTTCCTCCCTATTCCTGGAAGTTCCTGGAGTCTGCCCCTGGCTGCAACCTCCTCTATATCCTCATTGAGGAATTCAACCGTCCTTGCAGCCCGCCTGTAGGCCTTTGTCCTGAATTCATCGCCCGCCAGTTCCATGTAGTCAGCCACACGGTTCAGTATGTGGGCCACAAGATGATTCTTCATGCATTATAATATGGTGGCCATCATTAACCAGACTTTTGGTTCAGGAAGCAGTAAATTTATTAATCGTGTGGATTGAATTAATCATGTAAATGAATATACTGTGGGGGTTTTCTTTGAGTGATGGTGGGGCAAATCCTTCAGAGAAAGTGAACCTGAGCCTTGCTGAAGAATCTTTCATTACATTCCTCCAGGATAATCTTCCTGATGACTGGAAAATCTATTTTAAACCTCATCTTAACGGTTCCTACCCTGACCTCATAATCATGAACCCCCATGTCGGGATAATGATCTACAGTATCCTTGATGACGTCAACTGCACCCCTGAAGCTGAAATAAGGCGACTGGGATATTACAAGAAGAAGATAATACGGCAGCTGGTCCCATCCATGGGTGAGATGATTGATAAAGAGAGGAGCGCCTATGGTATCATCCGGACAGGCGTATATGTTCATGGACTATCCAGCAGGGAAGTTAAGGATAAGTTCAAATCTGGAGGGAGTTACCTTACCTGTGCCGGCCATGACAGCCTTCAGAAATCAAACCTGGAGGCCCTGCTACCCGGTCTGAGGTTCCGTAAGAGCAAATACATGAAACCTGAATGGGCATCGCAGCTTGAATCCTGGATGGTCCCCAGCTATCACAGGGAGAAAAGGACTGATATCAGGCTTACAGAGGAACAGGAACGACATGTAAAGCCACAGCCAGGACACAGAAGACTCAGAGGAGCTGCTGGGAGTGGTAAAACTCTGGTAATAGCTCACAGAGCAGCGCGACTGGCTGCTGATGGGCACCGCGTACTCATAGTAACCTTTAACAGCACACTCTGGCAGTATATCAGGGAGATGGTGGATAGGACCCCCTACAACTTTGACTGGTCCCTCCTGACGTTCAGGCACTTCCACGGCTTCTGCTACGACATTATACATGAGCTTAAAATCCCCTTTGACCAGGAGAGGGTTGTCGAGTGTCTCATAGGGTCAATCCGGGACCATGATATTTCAGAATACATGTTTGATGCTGTCCTTATTGATGAGGGCCAGGATTTTGAGTGGGAATGGTACAATCTGCTATCACAGTTCCTGACAGAAAGGGATGAGCTTTTCTTTGTATGCGACGAGAGACAGAACATATATGACAGAGAGCTCAGCTGGGTCGACAAGATGTCAGGCGCAGGAAAGGTTAAGTTCCGTGGAAAATGGAGGGAACTTGGGACAGTTCATCGACTATCACCAAAGATAGCTGAATTTGCAAATAAATTTGCTCAAAGTTTCCTTAGATCAGGGGATAATGAATTAGATGTCAGCCAGAAGACCCTCTTTGATAACCGTGAAGCCGTGTGGAGGAACGTGGACCCCCATGACTGGCAGGATGAACTATATGGCGCCTACAGTTCCCTCAGGGATATGGGTGTTCGTGACTCAGAAATAGCTGTACTGGTACCCACCAATGATATGGGTATGAAGGTTGCTGAATTCTTCAGTTCAATGAACGTGAAAGCCGATCACCTCTTCAGGAAGAATGGTGCCGGTAACAAGAGGGTATTCGTATCCGATGGGCGGATGAAAATAAGCACAATACACAGCTTCAAGGGATGGGAAGCAAGAAGTGTGATAATCTGGATACCCGACAGATGGGGACAGGAAGAGAACCTTGACGCAGTCATATACACCGCGATAACCAGGACCCTTGAAAACCTCATCATACTGAACACCAATGAAAGGTACCTTGAATTCTATGAAAACGATGAGGACGTTGAAATTCCCGATATAACTGAAGATGAGATGGACCCTGAACTTGAGGAATGGATTGAGACACTCCCGTACCCACTCGCCTCCATCATCTGGGAGAGCATGACCATAACGAGCTATGAGAGCAGGGTCAGATATCTCATTCACTTCTTTGAGGCCCTTGCAGAGTTCAACTTCAACCTCATTATGAGCGGTCTATCCTCTGACGAATTCTTCTTTGATATGAGGGTTAGGGAAACCTTTGGAGGTGTTAAAAATAATCTTGAAAGGCCCACCTTCGGGTACTGGACGGCACTCCTCTTCAGGGCAATCAGAAGCCTGAGGATGGTGCTGAATGATAGGTACCATAAAAACCAGGTCCGCAAATCCTTTGGAAAGCCAGATGATGACTTTATAAATGCACTGGCCAACAGCAAGCTCCCTGTAATACTGAAAAATGTTTTAAAGTACCGTAACGTCTGGGAGGGGCATGGCCCGCGAGTTTCCGAGGATGAATACCGTAAACGTTACAGTGTACTGATAGGGGAGCTAAGGAATGTTAAGGATGTGATCGGGGACATTTACACCCGCAATTTCCTGGTCATCCCCAGTGAGGGAATCCTGGATGGTGGTGTGCACCGGTACACAGCAAAGCGTTACATGACAACGAGGGCCCCCTTCAGGGCTGTGAAACTGGAAAGTGAGAAACCCATGGACATTAACAGTATATACCTTGCAAACCCAAACAAGAGGAGGCACCTGGAACTCCTGCCCCTTATAATCAATAATGATGACACCTGCTACTTCTACAACGGGATTGATGATGAAACTGGTAAGGCGAGGTACTGTTCCTACCATAACAAGGACAAGGCTGAAATATTTGTAAACCCACCTCCTAAACTTGTAAATCTGCAAGAAATGCTGAATCAAACTGACTCCTACAATTAATCTCCAGGCTTCATATGAGATAACTCTCTTTATTCCCAGATACATTCCCATGCAGATTTGCAGAGGAGCCTGAGACCATTGATGATTTTGAAGAAACATTGCCAGAAGAAATGTTAGAGGAACCGAATATCTTGAGGACATCAAATAGATCCTGATGTCTACCAGAGGTGTATTCAAAGGGAAATGGAAAAACTTCCGTTTCTGTAATAGAACTACGAAATACTGGAACTTTTAGATGCTGAATTAACCGGATCATCACCTTAAAAAAATAAATATGATATCAGACGGACCCCATACCCTCAACGATCTCCCTGATCTTGTCCTCAACGTTGTCACTGTTCTCCACAACGGTACCCGTCACCACGACGTCTGCACCTGCACCCGCAACCCTTGCAGCATCCTCACCGCTCCTTATACCACCGCCAACTATGAGTATCTGATCTGTGCATCGCTTAACAAGGGCTATCATCTCCTCAGGCACATGTTCAGGGGCCCCTGAACCTGCCTCAAGGTAGAAGAGCCTCATGCCAAGGAATTCAGCGGCCATGGCATAGGCGGCTGCAATGTCGGGTTTGTTCCTGGGGACCGGCTTGGTGTCACCGACCCATCCAACCGTACCCCCTGGTTCAACCACCAGGTAGCCCATGGGGAGAGCCTCTATACCCATCTTCTTGACGGTGGCTGCACCCAGGGCCTGGGCACCTATGATCCAGTAGGGGTTTGTGGAGTTAAGGAGACTCATGAAGAATATTGCATCGGCGTAGCGGCTGACACCCGTGGTGTTACCCGGGAAGAGTATTATGGGGACGTCTATGTTCTCCCTGAGGGCCCTGGCTGTGTTATCAAGTTCACTGGAATCTGTGGTTGACCCTCCAAGCATTATACCATCGGTGCCTCCCCTTATGGCAGCCCTGGCTATCTCAACGGCCTCCTCAGGGGTCTGCTCCTCGGGGTCTATGAGGGTAAGGTGTATCTTCCTCTCCCTAAGAATATCATGGAAGTAATCTTCAACCTTCATTTTGAACACTCAGAAAAATAGTAAAAAAGGAGAGGGGGCTGCTTAACCCCTTGGTTCCTTGGCCTTGTACCTTAACCCCTTGTAACCACACTTCCTGCATGTCTTTGCAGTTGGTGGGTTCCTAGCGTTACATTTAAGGCAGATCTTGATATTGAACAGTCTGTTTTCTGCTTCCTCAAACCTTGCCATAATTAGCCTCCTATGAATTTTTTCTGAATCTCTACAACCTCAAGGCTATTCTCAGCCCTGGAGTAAGCTTCAAGAAGTTCACGGTTGAGGTCCAGGAAATGCGGACCCCACTTGAAGTAGGACATTATATCAGACGCTATATCTTTCAGTCCAACTATATAAAGGGTTGCCGCCACTGCCTCTGCAGTTGAGAGTATGCAGGGCTTCCCGTAGTTTGTCGGGTTTGCAGCCACAAGGAAGGGCAGTGACCTGTGGTTCCTTGCGGTCTGGAATATGACGGACGATTTCTTAACCTTTTTCCATGAGCAGTCAAGGGCTGCAATGCCCCGCCTGAGGACCATGTCCCTGTCCTCAGGGGAGACCGCCTTCTCAGAAAAAGGGTTGAGGACAAGTGCCCCTCTTGGTAACTGGTTGAGACTACTTACTATTTTAAATTTTCCCTTCCTTCCAAGTTTGAGGCTCGTGCACTTCTTCCTGTCACACTCCTCTGCATGGTAGACCACAATCTTCATCAGACTGATATTGGTGGTCCCGCTATATAAAATTTGGATGCTGAAAAAGGTAACCATTCATACAGCAGTATAAACTGAAGATATCCAACAAAACACGATACTGAAAGAACTAAAACATGGCCCTCTCATGCTCCATTATCTTAGCAACAGCACTTGATGGGTCCCTGAGGTCATGGAGGTCATAGTAGCTGCCGCCTGAAGCCAGCGCTATCTCCATGTTGAGGTCCCTTCCACCCCGGGATCCCCTCTCAAAGTTTATCACGGTTGAGGGTATCTCCTCTTCCCTCAGCCTTGAGGCGGCCTCAACGGCCTCCCTCTTTGGGTCCCTCCCGGTCCCCACATTGGGCATGCCATCACTGAGTATGACCATGAATGGAACGTACTCCCCGTGCCTCTTCTCCTCCCGGAGTATCTCAAGACCCCTCTGTATGCCCTGGGCCATGGGTGTTGTCCCACCGACCCTTATGCTCTCCACAGCATCCCTGAAGGAGGATGCATGGGCAGTTGAGGGTATTATTACCCTGGCGTCCCTGCCCCTGAAGCCAACGACACTTATACGGTCCCTGTGCCTCTGGGCATCCTCTATGAACCTCTCTATGAGGCCCTTGACCCTTGCAGCCTTTCTGTCAGAGAACATTGAGCCGCTTATATCGACCACCAGGACTATTGATGCCCTTGCACCGTGTTTACGTATCTTTTCCCGTATATCTCCGGGTTCTATCTCAAGTTCACCCCTGGAGGCCGCCGCCCGGATTGTGGCGTCGATGGCCACATCCCCTGGCTCACCCCTCGGGAACCTGCTCCTTATGTACTTCCCCTTTCTGGTCTTTGACTCGACACGTGCACCGTAGAGCCTCTCCTTCTTCTTCCCCCTGACCTTGAGGAGCTTCTTTATATCGACCTTCACGTCCTCTGTTTCAGGGCTTCTCTCTGAGCCCTCTGCAGATAGACCGGCCAGGGAAGCTGAACCCCCTGACCCTGAACCCTCACCCCCGGATGAGGCCCCTGACTCCTGGCCTGACTCTTCACCTTCAGAACCCCCGGAACCTTCACCCCCTGAAGAGCTGTCTGAGTCGCCCTGATCCTCCTCAGATTCTCTCTCACGTTCCATCTCCTCACGGGCCCTCTGCATCTCCCTCCTTGTGTTCTCGCGGTTGTAGCTCCTGCCGGGTATTCTCTCACCAAGTACAAGGACTATTGCATCCTCAACGTCCTCCTCACGGACCCTTCTTCTTCCATTGAAGGCTGCTATGGCCTTTGATGTCCTCACTATTGCAATGTCAGACCGGTGGCCGTCAACACCGGCATCAACACAGACCCTTGCTATCAGCTCAAGGAGGTCATCGTCGATTGTCACCGCAGGGAGAAGCTTCCTGGCAGCCATTATCCTGTCGCGGAGACTGCTCTGGCTTTCAGCAAACCTCTCAACGAAGCCCTCCGGGTCGTCCTCGAATTCGTCCCTCCTCTTCATTATGAGGACCCGCTGCTTTATGTCGGTCACGGTCTCCACGTTTATGTGTATACCTATCCTGTCTGAGAGCTGGGGCCTCAGTTCGCCCTCTGCAGGGTTCATGGTCCCAACGAGTATGAACCTTGAGGGGTGCTGGAGGGATATGCCCTCCCTCTCCACTGTGTTGACACCGTAGGCCGCTGCATCCAGGAGCACGTCGACCAGGTGGTCATCCAGGAGGTTTATCTCATCCACGTAGAGTATGTTCCTGTTGGCCTCTGCGAGTATCCCGGGCTCAAGGGCCTTTATACCCTCTGTGAGGGCCTTACTGATGTCAAGTGATCCGACAACACGGTCCTCTGTGGCCCCCAGTGGGAGTTCAACAACCCTCATCTTGCGGTATTCAACATCCACGTCACCTCCACGGCACATGTCACATGCACCCTCAGGTTCATCCGGGTCGCAGTTGAAGGGGCAGCCCTTAACCGTCCTCAGGGATGGTAGAAGGTCCGCCAGGGCCCTCACCGCCGTTGTCTTACCTGTGCCCTTATCACCCTTGATGAGGACACCGCCTATCCCAGGGTTTATTGCGTTGAGTATAAGGGCCTTTTTAACCTTTTCCTGTCCTACTATGGCTGTGAATGGAAAAATAAGGTTCTTCATTAACTCACCTGGTCATCCTAACCATCTAATTCTATATTTATTCTGAATAATAAGTTTTTACATGCCATTGTATTAAGATTTCATCACACCTTAGGATACCTCAGGAGATAAAAAGGGACCCCCTTAACCCGCCGCCGGATGAGTGGTTGACCCTCCCTCCTTCAGCCAGAGTGGGGATTCCCAGATCCACTGGATAAAATAGATAAGTGATTGGCCCCATAGAAGTAACAGGTGATATCATGTGTACCGTTGGAGGTCCAATGGCTGATATAGATATTAAGAAGATGAAGACACGTAAATGCAGGTGCCTTGACTGTGGAAACGAATTCAAGGGTGTTGGAAGGCGGGTTATCTGCCCATCATGCCAGTCAGATAATGTTGAATGCGAAGGCTAGGTGGTACCCTGGAATTCAAAATCAATGAGGACGAGATACTCTTTGTCGAGGCCGGGGGGCTCCTTGGAGTCATACCATCACGTAGAGAGCGGACCATATTCATGAACACAGCAGAGGATGAGGTGGCCCTCTTCCTCGAACCCCGGGACCTCATAGTCATATCCGCCTTCAGGGCCGATGATAAGATGAGGAGGGGTATAAAGGCCCTTGCATACCTCCTCCTTGAGACCGGGAACCCCCTTGTGGTCCTGCCGGAGGACCATCCAGGGTCACGGAGGCTGAAGATGGTTGTCTCAGCCGCAGACAGGGTGAGGCTCAGCTGTGACATAACACCGGGGACACACCCCGACCATCACCTCCTCTGCTCTGCACCGGCACTCTCAGGCATGGAGATCGTGTCGGTGGATGGTGGTGTTGAACTCCTGAATGCACCCCCGGGTATCAGGGTGTGGAGGGAGGTACTTGACTGGTGATGTGGGAAACTATTTTTAAGGCAGGGCCACATAAACCATCACAGTGAATGACCATGATCAGTGAATTCTATCAGATATTTGGACAGCTGGTGTTCCTTGCAGGGGTGGGCATACTGGTTATGCTGGCTTCAAGCCTCTTCCTTGGGAGGCTCCTCCTGAATGAGGACAGACTTATATTCCCCAGGCTCCTCCTCATCACGGTCGACATGTTCTATGGGCCATTCAAGAAGTTCTCAGAGACCCTTGGCCTCAACAGCCGCATAGTGGACCAGATAGGTGTTGAGGTCAGGAACAAGATCAACGAGAAGCGGTTCAAATCCATAGACCCCCATGATAAGGCCCTTGTACTGCCACACTGCCTCAGAAATCCCGAGTGCGAGGCCAGACTCGAAAGGACAGGGCTGATCTGCACCGGATGCAACAGGTGCATCATAGGGAAGATCAAGGAGAGGGCTGAGGCCATCGGATACACCGTCTTCGTGATACCAGGGTCAACCTTCATAAAGAAGATCGTGGAGGAGCACAGGTTCAAGGCGGTCCTTGGGGTTGCCTGCTACCAGGACCTGAACCTCGCCATGATGAAGCTGTCGAGGTTCTCGCCCCAGGGTGTACCCCTCCTGAGGGACGGCTGCTTCAAGACAAAGGTGGACTTCAGGGCCGTCCTGGAGAAGATGGGCCTTGAGGGTGAAATCAGAAGACCTAAGACCTGCATGAGCCAGGTCCCCGGGAAGACACCGGAGCAGTGATAGGATGGACATCCCCATCACCGATAACCACATACACGTTGACCCTGTTAACGGTGAGGGACCCGTTGCAGTTGCAGAGAAATTCTACAGGGCCGGTGGAAGGAGGATGATAATCCCGAATAAGCCCTCCTGGACCATAAATGCAGGGACTGACTACCGTAAAACCATGGACACGGTCCTGGGCTACGTTGAGATGATCAACAGGGAGACTGAAGTTGAGGCCCATGCGGTTGTGGGACTGCACCCTGCAGAGCTATCAAGGCTCCTTGAGGCGGGCCGTGAGATTGAGAAGGCCGAGGAGATGATCAGGAATGGACTGGAATATGCCCAGTCCCTGGTACTGGAGGGGATGGCTGTGGCCATCGGTGAGGTCGGAAGGCCCCACTACCCGGTCAGTGCCGAGGAGCTCGCAGCCCATAACAGGCTCATGGTATATGCCATGGAGCTTGCAGCCGAGGCTTCATGCCCTGTTCAGCTACACACCGAGAGCTCGGGTCCTGAGGAGTTCAGGGAATTCGCAGGGATGGCTAAAAGGGCTGGGATAAGGAAATACATGGTTATAAAGCATTTCTCAGGGCCCCTTACAGCCCCTGAGGAGAACCATGGGTTAACTCCATCGCTCATTGCCTCAAGGGACGTTGTGAGGGATGGTATCAGGAATGGGGGTCATTTCCTGATGGAGACAGACTACCTTGATGATATCAGAAGGCCCGGCGCCGTCCTCGGTCCAAAAACAGTGCCGAGGAGGACCCTTGAATTCATCAATAAGGGGATCTTCACCGAGGAGGACGCCTACAGGATCCACGAGGAGACCGTTGAGAGGGTCTACGGGATCTGAATGACTCCCTCCTTATCTTAAAAACAGGATCTCAGGGGTTACCCCCTGAGTAACAGAGCCCTGGATAAAGTTTTTTTTGAGATCCCTGATATGCTTCAACCTTTACAGTTATTCCGACATTTTTTTAGTGATGCCTTAACCATGCCCTCACATTAACGGCAGGTCAGCTCCACAGCGTTACTGTTCCAGAATATGATTCAGATACAGTCGGGGGCATTCAGTGAAAACTGGACATTAAAAACAGAATCAGAGAGGGGGCATCAGTGCGAACCCCCGAGAAGCAGGCTGACCACTCCTATAAGTACACCTATAACCACAACCTCAAGGCTCGTCCTCAGGATGTTCTCCCTTGAAACCCTCCCGAGGTATACTCCCAGGATCAGGAGTGCGATGAGGCATAAGAGGACCGTTACGATGGTTGCAGTCATCCTGTCAGCTATAACAAGGAAGGGCAGGACCGGTACAAAGGATCCCATGAAGCTGGAGAACCCATGGGTGAACATGCTCATGTACACCCTCCTCCTGGCCTTCTGGTGGATGATGGTGTCATCGAGCTTACCCTCATCCATCATCATCTTCCTCTCAAGTTCACGCATGGTCCTGGTCTCCTCAGCCCTCTCACCAATGAATGACCCGAAGGCATTGGACATTGCAAGGGCCACACCACCACTGAGGCCGGTGAGGGCTATGAGGTAGTTATCCACACTGAGGCCTCCGGCACCTGCAACCCCGCTCGCCGTCAGGGTGACACCCATAACAGCCAGTATACCGTCAAGTGTGCCCAGGGCCACGTACCTGCTCATGTTTATGTACTCATGAAGAAATCCTCGTATATCCATCCCTGATCATCATCCCATTAAATGTTCATAATCCTCAGCAGCCACCTGGTCAACCACGACCGAGTTCACTGTGTGCACGTGCAAGGTGACCCGCTGCAAGGGCCCCCATCAGGGACAGCTCACCAGCAAGGACGGCCCCTCCGACTATCTCTGCAAAGGCGTGGACCCTGCCGCCTCCCCTGGCACCCATGATATCAAGGCACTCAGATGCTGTTTCAAGTCCGGTGCCTCCGCCAATGGTTGCCAGCGGGACATCGGGGAGGTTCACCGCGAAGTAGAGGTCCCCTTTTCTCTCCTCTGCAATGGTAACCCCCAGACTTCCCTCGACTATGTGGGCCTCGTCCTGTCCTGTTGCAAGGAATATGGCCCCTATTATGTTGGCGTAATGTGCATTGAAGCCCATGCTACCTGCTGCTGCTGAACCGATGAGGTTCTTGGCTGTGTTAACCTCGACCACTGCCTCAGGCGTTGTTTTAAGGACAGACTCGACCATCTCGCCGGGTACCGTGATCTCGGCTGTTATACTCTTACCCCTACCCTCTATGAGGTTAACGGCGGCGGGCTTCTTGTCGGTGCAGAGGTTACCGCTCAGTGCTATCACATGGGCCCCGGTCTCCCTGGTGAGGAATTCAAGGGCCCTCTCGGTTGCAATGGTGACCATGTTCATCCCCATGCTGTCACCGGTTGTGTAGACGAAGCGGGGGTATACATATGATCCAGCCACGATGATGGGGTCTATCTTAACGAGCTTCCCGTGTCTGGTTGTGGATTCTGCCTCCTCCCTGAGGGCATCCATGTTCTCGTAGATCCATTCCCTCAGCTGTAGGGCCTCAACCACGGACCCTGTCCTTATGACTGGTGCACGGGTCATGGAGTCACCGGTCACCCTGACGGTGGCGCCACCGGCCCGTGTGATCACCGAGCATCCCCTGTTCACCGATGCGACAAGGGCGCCCTCAGAGGTTGCCAGGGGCACATAGTACTCTCCGTCTGCATGTTCACCCCTCACCCTCAGTGGCCCTGCAACTCCCAGGGGGATCTGTACCACACCTATGGGGTTCTCGATGTTCCTCCTTGAGGCCCGCTCCATGTCAATGCTGTAGTTTGAGACGTGTTCAAGTTTAACCCCGCAGGTCCTCTCAATGAATTCCCTTCTTATCCTGACGGCCTCATCCACCGGGACGTGCCTTTCAATCTCATAGAGCTTGATCCTTCCCTCCATGAGGTCATCCATGATTGACATCAGCGCACCCCCAGCTGGGCCCTTATCTCATCGACTATGGCTGATGGTCTGTCAACAACCACGGCCCCGGCCGCCTCCAGGGCCTCCCTCTTGCTGCTGGCGGTACCTGTTCCGCCCTCAATTATTGCCCCTGCATGTCCCATCCTTTTACCGGGGGGTGCAGTTGCACCTGAGATGAAGGCGAATACAGGCTTTGACATCTTCTCTATGTAACTGGCAGCCCTCTCCTCTGCGTCTCCTCCTATCTCACCTATAAGGACGACGGCGTCTGTCCCGGGGTCATCCTCAAATCTTTCAAGGACATCCACAAATCCGAGCCCGGTTACAGGGTCTCCCCCGATACCAACGCAGGTGCTCTGGCCGAATCCTGCCTCCGTGAGCTGGGCTGCGAATTCATAGGTCAGTGTGCCGCTCCTTGAGACTATGCCTATGCTTCCCTCAGTGAATATGTGGGTGGGCATTATACCCAGTTTTCCGACGCCCGGAGTGATTATCCCCGGGGTGTTGGGGCCTATAACCGTCTTCCCCATCCTCGATGCGTACTCCATTATCTGCATGGAGTCATGGACAGGTATGTGCTCGGTTATTATAACCACAAGGTCGAGGTGTTTTATTGATTCAAAGGCCGCGTCCTTGGCGAAGGGTGCGGGTACAAAGATTATGGATGCATTAACATCCATCTCCTCGGTGACCTCCTCCACAGAGTTGTAGACATCCACGCCAAGGAACTCCTGACCACCCTTGCCGGGTGTAACACCCGCCACTATCCTGGTTCCATATTCGAGCATCTGTCTGGTGTGGAATGATCCCTGTTTACCTGTTATGCCCTGAACAAGGCACCTGGTATCCTCATCAAGCAGTATCATGATTGATCCCCTCATCCTTTCTTTTGTGGTCTGAAATATTTAATTATGCTCATGAAGAGCCGTTCAGGAGAAGTGTTTAATTATGATAGAGTTCTGAAGAGCCCTTCACATATTAAGGATAATGTGACTCCACATCGGTGGAGGTCACTGAAAAAATCATAAAACCCTCAGTATCCTCGTCCTCTCCTCAAAGGGTACTGCGAGGTCTATGAGGTTACCGTTAAGGAAGGCTGTGGCTGAAACTATGACGCTGCCGGGTATTACATATGATGGTGAGCCCCTCCTTACAAGGTGGACGTTCTTATGGCCGAGTGCAGCGCCGAGCATCGCCCCTGCTGCAACGCCAACACTCTCAATGTCCTCTATGGTCGCAGCAACCACCGGGTCGTCGGTCTTATCAGATACATAGCCCACCCCGGGGATTTCACGGACACCCGGCCTTATCTCCTGGCTCACATCGGTAACCCCATCCATGCCCCTGGCTGCGGCTATGGCAGAATTTGCAACGTCAGCCACGAAGTCTTCACCACCATAGGTGTCAAATGCCAGTATAACTGCATCTGGGTACCTGTCCTGTCGTACAGCTGCCTCTGCATATGATATGCCCTCCCCTGCGCCGTCTGGTTCATCTGATATCCCCTCAAGGTCTCCCAGGCTCTCTGATGAATCCCTGAGTATCTCAACTATGGCCCTGTTCACGGTCTCAAGCATGTCATCCTCCACGAAGGCACTTATAACAACGTCGTCGCCTGTTATGTTTGTCAGTGCTGCGCTCTCTGCACCCGCATCAAGAAGTCCCGGTATGGAGGCCTCAAGGGATGCTATAAGTTCCCTGCTGCAGCTCGTATCGTTATCTGATATATCTGCACCTATGGAAGTTATCTTCAAAACGATCACCTATACCTAATTTGAGCTGCCTGAATAAATAGTTTAGAGGGGCCTCATCTCATGGGAATGGGGAACTGGAGGGGGCATGTAAAATTATATATCGGAGGGCTGGCCTCAGACGGTATCAGCGCTCCCCTCAAAAAATTATTTTATATCAAAAGGGACATAAAGAATCACACTAAAATCTTTAGTTCTCTGAAGACTCCAAAAAAAGTGTGGGAGAAATATTTCACATGAACACAAAGATCTGTGTCCCTGTATTTGAGAAGACAGCCCCGGAGGTTACTGAGTCAGCCGGGAGGGCCATTGATGCAGGTGCGGATATCCTTGAAATAAGGATTGATGGTCTCCAGAATCCTGGAGAAGTTAATATCAGGGAACTCATAGAGGATATAGGGTTCCCTGTGATTGCAACCAACCGATCACCTGTCGAGGGTGGTCATTTCAGTGGCAGCGAGGATGAAAGAATAAAGCTGCTGATGGCTGCCGCTGAGGTCGCTGACTTCGTGGATATTGAACTCAGCAGTGCCCGTGAGGACATAGAGCTGGTCACAGGTAGTGCCAGGAGAAGCATCGTATCCTACCATAACTTCAGGGAGACGCCCTCACTGGAGGCCCTCCTGAGGATCGTCAGGATGGCTAAGGAGATGGGTGACATCGCCAAGGTAGCTGTGATGCCAGAGAACCTGGCAGACACCCTGGTGGTACTCCAGCTCCTCACATTTGAGGAGGACACTGTGGCAATATCCATGGGGGAACTCGGTAAATACACGAGGGTTGCAGCCGCCCTCTTTGGCTCACCCATCACCTTCGCATCAATGGGGAGGGGGACAGCCCCGGGACAGATGGATGTTGATGTAACCCGGAAAATGATTGGAGAACTCATGCCGGAGGATTGACCATGAAGAAGGTTCTGATTGCCATTGCAGTGCTTGCCATCATCGCCGTTTCAGGTGCATTTTACTACCTTGATCATGTGGATTCTGTTGACATAACCATAAAGACCGATGGTGTTAACATCACCGTTGAGGCCGACACCATCTTCTTCCAGAAGGTCCCCGCAGGGATGGAGCAGGAGATAGGGGACTACATGGCGGATGTCATCAATGACCCTGACAGCACCGTTGAATCAATAAAAAAGGACGTGACCGACATAGCAGAGAGGTACGGTTACAGGGAGGTTAACGTCAGGATAGAGTCACAGTTCGGTGTTGACCAGCTCCCAATGCCGGCCGTTGTGAGCGGTGACTCAATGTATCCAACACTGAAGGACGGCCAGGATCTCATAGTCCTCAAGACAGACAGGTACACCGTGGGGGACATAGTAATAGCAAGGCACCCTGAATACGGCCTCATTGTGAAGAGGGTCGGCAAGATCGAACCTGAAAGGGTCTACCTGATGAGTGATAACAAGAAGGTTGAACGCATCTACACTCCGACCTCTGTTATTGTGAGAACACCCCTGAACACATGGGTTCCAAGGTCAGCCATTGTGGGTGTTGTGAAGGAGTACTGAAACCCTTTCTGGACCTCCAGAATCAGAGATTTCCAGCAACATTATTTTTTTGATGACACCATTTTCCTTCTTTGAGGACATACCTTCTCTGTCTCAACACCATGGTGACTCACTCTATGGATCTGCAGCTAATCTAGATCCAGGTACTGAAAAACCGTTTCAAAGAACTCAAATTCAAAAAAATGATGAACTCAGACAATTCCCTCAGAAAAAGGTAAAAAAGAATCAGGTGAATTTGGACAGCCTCTCAACCCTCTTAAGCATGTTTGGGTGTGTTGATAACAGTTCAAGGATCCTTGCACCCATTCCGACCTTAACTCCACCGTATTTTATCCTCTGGAGTTCAGCGAGGTCTATGGTCCCATCCATGTTCATGTCAAGCTGGCGGAGGTCCTCTATCTCACCGTATGCCGCTGACACATCATTCAGGAAGAAGGCCTTGACACCCTCGACCTGTTTCAGGTCGTCCCTGTTGAACTGGGCTGAGCCGTATACAAGCTTGTAGAGTGCGCTTGCAAGTTTGTGTGGCTGACCACCAATCTCCACACTACCCTGGTCAGCGTAGTACTCCCTTGTCCTTGATATGAAGAGTACTATGAGCTGGCCTATGAAGTATGCGAGGAGGGCTGCAATACCCACCAGATTTGCCTCATCATCCCTGCTGAAGACCGTGCTCCAGAATATGTAGTAGCATATGAGGGGGACGGCGCTCACCAGGGTCATGACTATCATGTCGCTGTGCTTTATATGGGATATCTCATGTCCGAGGACTGCCCTCAGTTCCTCCTCATCAAGAAGGTTGAGTATCCCCCGGGTCACGCACACCCTTCCATCAGCCTTTGTTCTTCCGAAGGCGAATGCGTTGGGCAATGCGATCTCCGCTATTCCGACCCTTGGTTTGGGTATGCCGGCCCTTCGTGCAAGTTCATCGACCATTGCATGCAGTCGGGGTGCTTCTGCTTCGCTCACGTAGTGGACGTTCATTGTGAGTTCCACTATCTTCGGGGAGATGAGGTACTGCAGGAATATCACTCCGAAACCCAGGAGGGCATAGAAGAGTGGTCCTCCAAGTCCCAGGATGGATCCTACGACCATGAGTATCGCATAGATCAATCCGAATAAAAGTACTGTCGCCAGGAACATTCTGAGCTTCAGTTTCCATGTGCTGAGTCTTCTCATTTTGGCTTTTTCCTCCATCGAGCCATTAGTTACAAAGTGTTATTTTATTATGTGATGATATAAATCTTTTGTTATTATTGTAAGGTATGGAGGGCCCTGAATATGGAGGTTCCTGACTGTAAGCACGGTAGCCGGGATCCGCATGTAGCATAGCACCCCGACCAAAGAGACCATTCCCTGAGACCCAAAGTTTATTAAATATTAAAGTATATTTCATATTAAGGGGATGATAATATCAGGAATCTATGGAAAGTTCTAATGTTAGTGACCATCTTTGCCCTTATCGGATCCAGTCAGGCCGTCCAGATAGGCAATACAAGTTACGGCTATGTTGAGAAGGACTACTACGGTAACCAGAGCTCCAATGAGACCATAGGACTCATAATAGGGGTTCATCCCCGTGAGTCAGGTATACATGAAGCCGTGAGGAAGACCCTCCAGACCTCAAACCTCACAAAAAGATACGTCCTCTACAGCGTCCATGTGACATCCAATGCCTACGACTACTCGAAGGGCCGTATGAACGGCCAGCTACTTGCAAGGAACTTCATTGTACCTGATGTAAAGAATGAGAAGCCCATGCTGGTCATTGACTGCCATGAAAACCTTTACCGTCAGAGTGGATACGCATACCCCCGCTTCCTCTATGTGATCTCAGAGAACCTTGCAACCATAAATTACACGGAACAGATAGTATCCAGGATGGGCTTCCTGAGAGTATATACACCCCCAAAGGCAACGAGTCCTCAGTACGTGACAGTGCCGATAGCCTCACAGGGATACAGCACCATAATATATGAGACCTATAAATATGACAGCCAGTCAAGAAAGCTCAGCGACGCAGGTATGTTCATATCATGCCTTGAAAGCCTCAGAACCTACATTTCAAGGGGTATAAACATCACTTCAAGTAGCCCGGCTGCGGGAGCTGTAACCTCAAGGAGGCCGATAATAAGGGTCACCTTCTCAAAGACAATAAAACCTGGAAGGTACTGGAGCAGGGTAACCCTCAAAAACAGGTATGGTAAATCTGTGAGGGTCAGGACATGGGTTTCCGGTAACACCCTCTATGTGAAACCAGTCTACAGGCTATCCCGGAACAGCTGGTACACCCTCACCATACCGGCCGGTGCACTGGTTGACGCCCCAGAGAATAAATGGACGCTTAGGTTCAGGACCGGGAGAAGATAGGGTAGAAAAAAACCATTCTTCATTTATTTTTTAGAATTGTTCTAATGATGGATATGTAAGCCTAGAGAATCGTTGGGAGATCTTTTCTTTTTCTGGATTATAAAACTGCAGGATAAAAGCGCTTCTGTGCTGTTTTCTACACTAACATTTCATTAATTCCCTGATGATTTCATCCACTTCATTTTTAACAGCATATGCTCCCAGTGATTCCCCTTTTAGATTCATTTTGGTTATAGCTGGTGAATAAGGTAGAACACCTTTAATTTCGTTACCCTCTGAAGTTAATAGTTCTGTCAAAATTGGCTCCGTTTCCTCATCAATTTTGTTGAGGATTACTCCAAAACGTTTATCTGCTTCATGGGTAAGTTTTGCAGCCTTTTCTGCTAGTAGAACTGCATCACTGGAAGGATCTACCACCATCACTACAGCATCTGCCCCCTCCACTATTCCACGCCCGAAGTGTTCTACTCCTGCTTCAGTATCTACTAAAACCCATTGATCTTCTTCTAATCTTACATGATTCAGGAAATCTCTCGTTACAGCTCCCATAGGACAGGCACATCCCTCCATTGCATGATCAATTTTTCCTATCTGCATTAAACCTAAAGATCCAACCCAGCACACAAATTCCTGTGATAGACTCTCTAGATCAAATTTTTCCCTGAAAAGTTCGGGTTCAGTTTCCCCATCTCTGATCATTGACCTCAACTTTTTCATTACACGAGGTTTACCGCCAAGATAATCCATGAGAGTTTTCTCTGCTGGCTCAATTCCTAAGATCCCACTTAATCCAATATTAGATTCATCCGAATCAACAACCAGGACCCTTTTTTTCTGTTCTTTAAGTGTGTGAGCTATTAAAGTTACCAGCGTGCTCTTTCCACTTCCGCCTCGACCACTAATAATTAACTTGGGCATGCCGAAACCTTCCATCTTGAATTATTCCATCCTACAGTTCCAGTTATAAGGGATTATATCATTATCAAGAGGATTGACCCTCCTTTCATCAACATTTTCAGGATCGTAAAGAAGAGAAGGCATTCCGATTACCACCGATATTTTATTACCTATATTTTTCGTACCGTGAAAAATTCCAGGAGGGATATAGACTACACAGGGACATTTTTCACCCATAAATATCTCATTAAGGACCTGATATGTAGGTGAATCTTCCCTGTAATCATATAGGGCAAGCTTTACCATTCCCACGACACAGATCAGACGATCTTCCTGTTTAGAGTGAAGATTCCAGCCCTTGATCATCTTTGGATAGGAATATGAAGCAATTAATTTGCCTGATATTCTCTCCTTTCAGTTTCTTGTCATCCAAACGAAGGAGTTCCATCAGGAATCCCCTTTCATCACTGAACATTTTCAGATCATTTATAACCACTCCGTCAATGAGTTTTTCTCCATAAAAACCTGGAATATTTTGAACTCGTGGCTTTTCCAGTTCATCAAAATTTTTTAAACTTTTTGGTTTCATTCGCGGGTCTCCCTTTTTTCATACATCCATGCTAAAGGATCCTTGCCATCCGGGAACATTGCACCGTAGGGTTCAAATTTATTGATATCGCTAACAGTGCAGAAATGCATTCCACGATCCGATTCTACCATCATTAAAGGGTTAGCCTTCTCTATGTCCCATGAACCATCTTCTGGATTGTAGATATCATCGTTCACTTCAAGATGCACAACTTTACCGAGGATCAATAAATAAGGAAAGCCTTCATACTCATCTTCATAAATGTTATGCAGTTTACATTCCATCCATGCATAACACCCTTCAATTCCCGGTGCTTTAACCTTTTTTGAGGGTCTTTCCTTTAAATCCGCCAGTTCAAATTCATTAACATCAAAAGGAACATGCGAAGCTGTTGGTATCACTTTATCAACCATTTCAACCCCTGGCATATTAATAACAAATTCCCCAGTGTCTTTGATATTAACAACTGTGTCTCTCATCTTTGCTGAAGCCACACAGATCAGATCAAAGGGGCGTAAAACTGGCATAACACATGAATAAGGTGCTATGTTCCTAATTCCATCTTTACTTGTCGTTGAGATAAATGTCACTGGCAGCGGTATCAGAGATTCTCTCTTAAAATTTTCAAGTATCATATTATCACCAATCCATAATTTTTTTCCTCTCGTATATATAAATATTAGTTCTAAATCAAAAAGTATTATTATTTTGCCGTATATTCTTTAATGCTTATTACTACTTCCTGTAGTGGTGGTTTAAAGTTGAGGGAACTCGTGGAGTATGTATTATCACATCCTCCAAAGAAAATCAAAAACAACAATCACTCAAAAGAATTCGCTGGAAGTTCAGATAACCTATACGAGAATCTTATGGATTTAGTGCTGGATTAGCTAATTAAATTGAGTTAAAAAATGAAATGGGGATTCTAACAGTATCCTGGATCAAAATACGAATATAGGTGGCAAAATTATATAAGGAAGACATTAAAGATCTGAACACTTTCAGGGGATTATTATGAGAGCTGCGGATTATATAAGATATTCTATCTGAATCAGCAGCAGAACCGAAGAAAAAAGAAGGATAGAATTCCACAGCAGCTGAAGCCGCCTTAAATCCGCCGAGTCCATTTCAAGTTTCAGAGGATACCGTTCCTTTTAAGGAGCCTCCTGGGGTTCTTCACAAGCGCCTCCTCCACTCCGGACTCGGTTAGACCTGCCCCGAGGCCTATCCTCCGTGCCATCTCATAGTCGATCAGATCCCCCGGTGCATGGGTATCCGTGTCAATCACGATGGGGACACCAACCTCCCCTGCAATGGCTGCCACGTGACCATTACCAAGGCAGTGCCCCTTCCTGGCACTTATCTCAAGGGTCACATCATTCTCACGGGCCAGTTCAACGTCCTCAATCGTTATCAGGCCCGGATGGGCCAGTATATCAACCTCCGGGCAGCTTACCGCTGCATGGTTGGTGCCCGGGATCACCGGCTCCACCAGGGTTTCGCCGTGTACAACAATCACCTCGGCCCCGAGCCTCCTTGCCCTCACTGCAAGTTTCTCAATTATCTCAACGGGCGCATGTGTGATCTCAGCCCCCGGGATAACCGTGATGTCCCAGTTATCACCTATGTCCTCCACGGCGTCGATGAGGTTTGTTATGGTGTTTATGTTCGAGGCGTCTATGTGGTCAGTGATGGCTATTGCCTCATGTCCAAGTACACAGGCCCTCCTTGCAAGTTCGGATGGCAGGAGCTCACCGTCACTCAGGAGGCTGTGGGTGTGAAGATCTATCCTCTTTCTAATTTCAGGCCCTCCATGAAATCATTACAATCTGTACCGGGAGGGTCGCAACAATTCTCTCCTCCCTGAAAATCATTATATTGCTGTTGATACACATCAAAGATTAAGGTATGTTCAGGGAAGTATTTAAAATGAAGCCCAGGGTCTTTGTACCAGCACACATAACAGGATTCTTCGAGGTTGTAATGCAGAGGGACCCCCTGAGGTCAGGGTCCAGGGGGGCCGGTGTCGTCCTGGACAGGGGTGTTAAAACCGGGGTGAAGCTCAGGGGTTCAGATGACACCACGAAGGTGAGGGTGAACGGAAGGAGAGATGATGATGGAGTTAGCATTAGGGCCGTTGAAATCCTGAGGGAGCTCACAGGGTTCAGTGAGGGGGTGAGTATCCACCACGAGGTGGAGGTGCCCATAGGGTGTGGCTTCGGGACATCAGCCGCCTGCGCCCTCGGGAGCGTCCTTGCAATTGCATCTGAACTGGAACTCCCCATCACCTTCAACATGGCAGGTGAGGTGGCACACCGTGCAGAGGTTGAACTCGGAACCGGTCTCGGGGACCTCATAGCTGAGGTAACAGGTGGAATGGTCATCAGGACCCGGGAGGGGCCGCCAGGGTACGGGAGGGTTGACAGGATCATCCAGGACGGCCTCCACGTTATAACCCGGACGCTGGGGGAACTTGACACCGCATCGGTGATACATGATGATGCCCATGTGAGGGCCATCAACAGGATGGGGGGTGGTATGATAGGTCGCCTGCTTAAGAGACCAGCCCCGGCCCGGTTCATGGAGCTCTCCCGGGAGTTTGCAGAGGGGGCAGGCCTCATCCCCCGGGAGCTCAGGGAACCCCTGGAGGAACTCTCAGAGGGTACGCTGGGTGCCTCCATGGCCATGCTGGGGAACACAGTATTCGCCCTATCAGAGGACCCTGACGCCGGTGGCGCTGGCACCAGTACCTACGGTATCGACCAGCTGGGTGCAAGGTTCATATGAAAAACATACCCCGCCACAGGCCCCGGAAGTACTCAGAACTCCAAAACTCAGTCCATATGAAAAACATACCCTGCCACAGGCCCCGGAAGTACTCAGAACTCCAAAACTCAGTCCATATGAAAACATACCCTGCCAGGCCCTGACCCTGATCCGACAGCCACTCGACCGTAGACTCTGAAAACTCCAGCACCGCTGGATTATGCCTTATATGACCCTTTCCTTACATCTGAGGTTCATAATGAACAGATATGTGGATTTGTGGGGAAAATACTTTAAATTAAAAGGATATATTAATTGATGTTAGCAGAAGCAGCTTCGTGATCAGATGATAAGGATAGTGTATGATATCAACATCTACCGTGAGGTCCTCAGGGAGGTCCTTGAACCATCCCACACCGTCGTGGAGCTTGGCTGCCACGTGGGTAACTCAACGCGCATAATCTCGGACCTTGTACCTGAGGGGAGGGTTGTGGCCGTCGACAACAGCCCCGAGGCTGTCGAGGTAATGGAGTCCCTCAGCAGGGAACGTGACAACGTTGAATTTATCTCAGGGGATGTGCGGCTCCATGAAACCCTCGAGAAGGTCTGCACCATGATAGACAGCTGTGATGTTCTCAGCGTGGACCTTGGAGGTGGCTACCACCCGGATACAACCTTCAAGGTCTACTTCATCTGGTCATCCACACTCAAACCAGGGGTCTCCATCATAAGGAACCGGGGGCTCCTGGACTTTGTATGCTCATCCATCACCGAAGAGTCATTCACCTCCAGGTATGGATGGCTTGAGTCAAGTGGGGACGCTGGAATCCCCCCACGACTCAGGGAATTTAAGCTCTGGTCCAGCAAGATATACAAGGAGGGTGCCCATGATAGGCAAAAGGATTAGGATTGAGAGGATAATCAACAGGAAGACGGACAGGACTGTCATAGTACCCCTCGATCACGGAGTCTCCATTGGACCCGTTCGCGGGATAATCGACATGGCAGGCACCATAGATGAGGTTGCAAGTGGCGGTGCAAACGCCGTTCTCATGCACAAGGGAATGGTCAGGAGTGGACACAGGGGATACGGGAGGGACATAGGACTCATAATACACCTCTCGGCCAGCACAGGCCTCGGCCCCGACCCAAACCACAAGGTCCTTGTGACCTCAGTTGAGAAGGCCCTCAAGCTGGGTGCCGACGCGGTATCCGTCCATGTGAATGTGGGATCCGAAAGGGAACCCGAGATGCTGATAAAACTCGGAACCGTTGCAGAGATCTGTGATGACTGGGGCATGCCCCTCATTGCCATGATGTACCCCAGGGGTAAGAAGATAGATGATGAGCACGACCCGGAGGTCGTGAAGCTGGCAGCCCGTGCAGGCGCAGAGCTCGGTGCAGACATAATAAAGACCAACTACACCGGTGACCCTGACACCTTCAGGGACGTTGTGAAGGGGTGCCCGGTCCCTGTGGTGATAGCTGGCGGACCAAAGATAGAGACAGAGGAGGAGCTACTCCAGATGGTCAGTGACTCTGTGGAGGCAGGGGGCGCAGGGGTCGCCATTGGAAGGAACATATTCCAGGCCGATTCACCTGCAAACATGACAGGGGCCATAGCAGGCATAGTCCATGATGGCCTGAGTGTCGAGGAGGCCGTCAGGATACTGAAGGGTGGCGAGTGAGATGAAGTTCGCATGGCTCCTGGCCCCCGACACCTACTGGGATGAGAAGAAGACCTTCATAACGGCGGCCCTGGAATCAGGGATAGACCACATAGTGGACACCGCCGATTCCGGGAGGATAAAGAAGCTCGGTAACCTGACCCTCATCTCCCCTGATGAGGACGCGGATATAGTACTTGTAGGTAGGGATGGTGAGGGTGACGGGACCCTTGAACTCCCGGAGACCCTTGAGTACTCAAGGGACATTGAAATGGCATCAGAACTCAGTGAAAGTGGAAGACAGGTTGCAGCCTACGTGGAGATAAGGAGCAAGGCCCATGAGGAGCTTGCCAGGAGGCTCGGGCGCGTCGTTGACTACCTCATACTGGTGGGTGAGGACTGGAAGATCATCCCCCTGGAGAACATAATCGCAGACCTGCAGGAAGAGGATGTTAAACTCATCGCCGCGGTGGCTGACGTGGACGAGGCCCGGGTTGCCCTTGAAACCCTTGAACACGGAACCGACGGTGTCCTCATAGAACCGGCAGACATATCCCAGATAAAGGACATTGCAGCCCTCCTTGAGAATATTGAAAGCGAGACCTACGAACTTAAACCCGCCACCATAACCCGCATCGAGCCCATCGGATCAGGTGACAGGGTCTGCGTGGACACATGCTCCATAATGGGGATAGGCGAGGGCATGCTTGTGGGTAGCTACTCACAGGGACTGTTCCTGGTGCACAGTGAATCCCTTGAAAGTGAGTATGTGGCATCAAGGCCCTTCCGTGTCAATGCGGGTCCTGTACAGGCCTACGTCATGGTGCCCGGTGGCAGGACCAGGTACCTCTCGGAACTTGAAACCGGCGACGAGGTCATCATAGTGGACAGGGATGGCAGATCACGCTCCGCGATTGTGGGGAGGGTGAAGATCGAAAAGAGGCCCCTGATGCTCGTTGAGGCAGAGTATGAAGGCATGAAGGTCAGGACACTCCTCCAGAATGCCGAGACAATAAGGCTCGTGAATGATAAGGGTGAACCGGTATCTGTAAGTGAACTGGGTGAGGGTGACAGGGTCCTGGTCTACTTCGACGAATCCGCCAGGCACTTCGGGATGGCCATAAAGGAGACCATAATCGAGAAATGATGGTGTGTGAAGGAAGCCATGCCCCGCTACAGAAAGGGATAAAATGTACCATGTGAAGTTGATAGGGCCCTCCGAGAAGGATGAAGTACTCGCTGAACTCTCAGATCTGAGGTTATTTGAGAGGAAGGCCAACCTGCACGGTGCCTGTGTCAAGCTACTGACCGATAACATCTCATTCAAGGAGGAATGGGAGGCTAACTTCAAATTCATGAGCGACGATGTGAGGCCCCATGCAAAGGTATTCGCAATCTCAGATGGCGGGGACCTTGAGGTGCTCTACGAGCCGGTATCAAAAACCGTGATAATCAGGAACTGCGACTACTATGGCTGGGTTAAGAGCATAGCCCTTGCAGCGGTCTCAGACTTCTTCGAGGAGTATCACTCAGAGCATCGCCGCTACTCTGTCCACGGTTCAGCCCTTGACAGGAAGGGGGATGGTCTGGCCATCATCGGCCCACCCGGGACAGGGAAGACGACCCTCACCTACGGCCTCCTCCTTGATAGGGACTACAGCTACATATCAGATGACTGGTTCTTCACCCGCCTCTTTGAGAACGGCGTCCTGGTATACGCCTCAGAAAAGAACTCCTACATAAGGGATGACATCGGGGATGTCTGGGGTGAGTACTCGGATATCATAAGATCTGTTAAACTTGACAGCATGGGGAGGGGCGTCGCAGATGTGGGCATGCTCTTCAGGGACAGGATAAGGGACTCCACCACCCTCAAAAGGGTCGTGCTCCTTGAGAGAAACCCTGCAAACCCTCCACTCAGGAGGCTGAATGCCAGGGAGGGCCTGGAGTACATGGCCGGAAACGACTTCTGCAACCCCCACCAGCTCATACGGGATGAAAGGAAAACAGGACTCAGGAGGGACTTCTTCATGGAACTCTTCAGCAGGGTGGATCTGTACATCCTCAACACCATCGAAACACCCAGGGAGAGCCTTGAAAGGCTCAGAAGCCTTGAACATAGTGGGGAGGTTAAGCAATGAAGGTCAGAGCATTCCTTGCAGTTGACCTCGATGAGGGACTGCGGGACCATGTATCCAGGATACAGGATACCCTCAAATCTGCGGATGCCCAGGTCAAATTCGTTGAACCAGAGAACCTGCACTTCACCCTCAAGTTCTTCGGTGATGTTGGTGAGGGTAAGCTCAGGAGGATAGAGAATGTGGTGAGGGACACCCTCCGAGGCTATGAGCCCTTTGAAATCAGCATAAGGGGGGCTGGTGTCTTCCCGAACCCCAGATACATACGTGTGGTCTGGCTAGGAGTTGAAAACCCTGAAACCTTCTCAGATCTTCAGAGGAGCCTTGACATGGAATTCGTGAAGATGGGGTTCCGTCCTGAGAGGGACTACGTACCCCACCTCACAGTAGGGAGGGTTAAGGGACCGAGGAACAGGGATAAACTCGCTGAGCTCATAGGGGAACTTCAGAACGTTGAGGTCGGATCAATGAGGGTCAGTGAGGTGTCCCTCAAGAGGAGTGAACTCACACCTGCAGGGCCAATCTACACTGATATGGAGGTCTTCAGACTTTGAGGTTCTGATCCGACCCCATGAGTGGCAGAAAATTTTTTGATTCATGGCCCCCTATATGGATAGCTGGTGCACTCTCACTCCGGTTCCTATCCTGGATTAGTTTATCTGCAGTTTACTTCAATTCTTCATGGTGATGATTTATGACCATAGACTACAGCAACATACTCAAAACCATAAAACCCGACGGTGATGAATACCGGAGGGTCATGGAACTATCAGACAGTCTCGTTGAGTGCCTGAATGGACTCGCAGAGGAACAGGGAATAGACGCCGAGGCCGTCCTCGTGGGTTCAGTTGCCAAGGGGACCTGGCTTTCAGGTGCTGCAGACATTGACATATTCATACACTTTCCCCTCACGACCTCAGAGGATGAGCTCAAGGAGAATGGTCTCAGACTCGGCTATGGATGCATAGAGAGGTTCAGTGGTGAAGCCGAGGAGAGATACGCATCCCACCCCTATGTAACCGGTTACATTGACGGCTATGAGGTGGACTTTGTCCCCTGCTACCGGATAGATGATGCATCCATGCTAAGGTCGGCCGTTGATCGGACCATACTCCACACAAGGTACATACAGGAGAACCTCAGGGATGAGCAGAAGGATGACGTGCTCCTCCTTAAGCAGTTCATGAAGTCAACAGGGACCTATGGTTCAGAGTTCCGTGTTGGTGGCTTCGCAGGCTACCTTGCCGAGCTGCTGGTGCTCTGCTACGGCGACTTTGAGGGAGTCCTCGAGGGCGCCCTTCAGTGGAGGCCCGGATACATAATAGACCTTGAGGGCCACGGGACAGGCAAGGGATTCGAGGATCCCCTGGTGGTGGTTGACCCTGTTGATAGAAACAGAAACGTTGCAGCGGCCCTGACACTCCAGAGGATGGCTGAATTTGTAACCGCATCCCTGAACTTCCTGGGAAACCCGGGCCCAGAGTACTTTCAACCCCCCAGATACTCCACAGATGCCGCTGAAATAACCGGGACCCTCAGATGCAGGGGTTCAAGGGTCATCGTCATCTCAACGGGAGTCCCGGATGTACCCTCAGATGCCCTCTACCCCCAGCTGAGGAAGACCCTTGATTCTGTGGTTAAGAACCTTGAGGCGGAGGGTTTCTCTGTCCTGGGAGCTGACTACTGGAGTGATGAGAGCAGATCGGCATTTATGGTCCTTGAGATGGATGTATGGGAGCTCCCCTCCTACCGGAAGAGGTATGGTCCCCCTGTATGGTCCCGGCGCCACAGGGAGAGATTCCTCAGGAAGCATGAGAGGGTCTGGGTTGAGGGATCCAGGCTCACCATCGAATCCCCCAGGAGGCACAGATCAGCAGTTTCATATCTGAGGGACCTGCTTTCAAAGCCGGATAGGCTGAGGATGGGTAAACACGTAGGGGCGGAGATCAGGAGGGGCTTCAGTGTTGATCTCCTTGATGATGTAATTGGAGAAGCTGAAAAGGAATTTCTTGAGTTCATGGATGCATTCCTGAACCCCTGGAAGGCCCTTGAAAGATGATCCCTTAACCCCTATTATCTACTGACCTATCCCCTCTCCTCCACAAACCTCGGGACAGCGCTCTTAAGGGGGTCAAAGGTCTCAGGATTTTTAACCTCCATGCAGATCATGCTGACCTTTGAGTGCAGTGATGTTGGGAGTCTCAGTATCCTCTTGAGGTCAATGGTCACCTTGGCATCAAGCATCCTCATGTTAATCTTCGATATCCCCTTAACAAGTCTCGGGTAAACCCTGGGACCTATCACTGACCTGAACTCCCCCCACCTGTCCTCAAGTATGAGGTCCCTGTTCCTGACTGCAGTCTTAACTGTCCTCGCGGTGACATCCTCGATATCCTCATCACCCCTCAGGTGAAGAAGCACATGCCTTGCCCTCTCAGTGAATACCCTGTGATATCCCAGTGGTATGGAGAAGTGCTCCATTTCATAGGATGATACCCCATCAGTAAACTTCCTCCGCGGCTCCCTTGCACCCGCGGTGTACCTCAGTATCTCAGCCCTCACCTCCGAGCCGAGCTCCATGACCTCAGGGTCGAGGACCCTAACATGGTAGCCCCTCCCAGAGTATATGACATGGATGTCGTCCAGGCCCAGGTCCCCCCTCAGGGTGTCAACCATCATGAGGACCAGTTCCCTTGCCTCATCAAGGCATGTGGGGCACACCCCCTCACAGTCACATGACCTCACAGGGAGGTCCTTGGCATCAACATCGAATATGAGTTCGGACCGCTGCCACCCCTTCCTCTTTCCAGGTTCCCTGTAGAACGCCACCGAGGAGTATGCTGCGAATGGGTAACGGACCCTCATGAACCTTGACAGGCTCCTCTCATCCCTGAAGGTCCTGTACCTGTCACTGGGTCCCCTGCCATTGTGGTCGAACCCGAATTCCCTCATATGGAGGTTATCAGCTATGAAGTCAGGGAGGTCCCTGACATTCCATTCCTCACGGTAGTACCTCTTCCTCTCAAGGGGTGTTGCCGGTTCGAACATGTATTATTCCTCCTTCTCCCCGCTTGATCTGAGCTTCCACCTCTTCCTGTTGTAGTAGGTCAGTGGATTGGAGATGCTGCTGCAGAGTTTATCAGGTCTGCAGAGGTCCGGGAGGTGTATTTTGATCTTCTCACAGCTCATGGGTGTGTACCATTTGCTTTCGCCCTCATTTTCCAGTTCAGGCATGTCATGGACACCGAAGCCCAGCTTCGCAGTTATGTTCAGTTTCTCCTGTGGATCGTCCTCAAAGAGGGGTGGTTCGCATCTATCAGCGGCATCATAGATCACCGGCAGGATCTCCCCCAGGGTTATCCTGAGGTCAGGGTCAAGGTCAGAGACCTTCATGGGGGTCCTGTCCCTGAAGACCGATGGGTATAGACGTGCATAGGATATGAAGGACGTTAGAAGGAGCACTATGGCGTCGTTCCTGTTACCGGACTTAACCCCATCCAGTGTCCCCCTTATGCATGGCGGGAAGGCCTCCGGGACAAGCTTACCGGGTCTTGCAGATTTAACAGGGCCCCCTGTGAATGACATTATCCTCTCAACGGTCTCCCTTATCCTTTCTGCTGTTTCAAGTATCAGGGGGTGGACCTCCACCGTTGAACTCATCTCCCTGACCCTCCCTATATACTCCTCTGTCCTCTGCATTATCATGCGGGATATCATCGTCTCCCTGACCTCAAGACCTACGAGGATGTCGTAGAGCCTGTCAGGACTCCTGTCCCTTATACTGTCCTGGAAGCTCGTTATGAATTCGTCCCTGTCTATTATGACCCTCCCCCTCTTGAGGATGAGGTCTGTGAGCTTCAGTTTCCCTGAACCCAGGAGGTCGGCCAGCTCCGTCCACCTGAGGCCCTCTGAACCCAGTTCATAGAGAACATCAGCTATGATATCCTCCCTTTCACTCCCGAGGACGTTGAGGCGGTCCTCCACCATGGCCCCTGCAGACTCAACCACCAGCCTCGCCTCCCTTGAGGCCTTCATGAATCCAGCGCCTGCTGCCTGGGCAAGGATATAGAAGGCCAGCACATCGTACTCCTCAATCTCAGGGTTCATCAGGTAGGCGTAGTCCCTGTGGTTGAAGTCCTTCCTCTGTCTCCTGAGGTACCATTCCAGGCGTTTAACTGCAAGTTCAGCTATGCTGCCCGGGAGGAGAGAATTGTCTGCAAGGTTCTGTCCGCGTGTGCGCCTCCCTATCTCAAGGAGCTCATCCCTTGTATCGGCTATGGTGTCCAGTGATCCGTATTTCCTCACGATTTCCCTGGCATCCTCTGAGAAGGGGTTTATGAAGAGTGAAGATACCATGTTTAAATCTTATACCGGTTGACCCATAAAGGTATCGAAGTGTCCCATCACATCGAAGCGCAGTTTTGGGCATGCTGATCTGGCCTTGAGGTTGCAGTTTCCCTGAATCCAGTACCTCAGGGGCGTGTTGCCCTGATTATGACCGCAAGACATGGACTCAAATAAATTTATATAGAAGTAAACCGTAAATTAAACTGGATTTAATTGCCTTAAATCGACCCGTCTTATTCTGATCTGGTTCATGATTCAAGGAGGAGTTTGAGTTGAGTAAAGTATTTATCACCTGCGCACTTCCATATGCCAACGGCCCCACGCATCTCGGTCATCTGAGGTCAACCTACATACCTGCAGACATATATGTAAGGTACCGGAGACTCAGGGGCGATGATGTCCTCTTCGTCTGCGCCACCGATGAACACGGGACTCCCATAGCCGTGAAGGCAGAGGCCGAGGGCAGGACCCCCCTGGAGGTCGCCACCCGCTACCATGAGATGATAAGGGGGGACCTTGAGAGGTGTGACATATCCTTTGACAGCTTCACCAGGACCACAGATGATCTCCACCACGAGATAGCCCAGAAATTCTTCCTTAAACTCTACAAGAAGGGCTTCATATACGAGAAGGACATAAAACAGCTCTACTGTGGGGACTGCCAGCGATTCCTCCCGGACAGGTACGTTGAGGGCACCTGCCCCTACTGTGGAAGTGAGGGTGCGCGTGGAGACCACTGCGAGGGCTGCGGAAGGCACCTCGAGCCGCTCCAGCTTGAGGATCCGCGTTGCATGGTCTGCGGGTCAGAGCCAGAGGTCAGGGACTCCCGGCACTACTTCTTCCGCCTGAGCCAGTTCCAGGATGAAATCAGGGAGTGGATCGAGGGCTCAGAGATGCCATCAAATGTGAGGAACTACGCCCTCCAGTGGCTCCGCGAGGGCCTGAAGGACTGGATACTCACAAGGGACATGGATTGGGGTGTCCCGGTACCCCTGGAGGGGAACGATGGTAAGATCATATACGTGTGGGGTGAGGCCTTCCTTGGCTACATCTCATCTGCAGCCGCCTGGAGCAAAAAAACCGGGAGGGACTGGAGGGAATACTGGGACTCCGGCGCCCTCCACTTCATCGGAAAGGACATAATATACCACCACGCCATATTCTGGCCAGCCCTCCTCATGGCCTATGGCTGCAGGACCCCTGAGAACATAATAGCCGGCGAATACCTCTCACTTGAGGGCCAGAAGATGTCCACCAGTAAAAACTGGGTGGTCTGGACATCAGACTTCCTTGAAAGGTTTGACAGGGACCTCCTCAGGTACTACCTCACCGTCAACGCACCACTCACCAGGGACACTGACTTCTCCTGGGACGACTTCCAGAGGAGGGTCAACGATGAACTGGCCGATGTCCTCGGGAACTTCCTCCACAGGACCTTCTCATTCACGGGCAGGTTCTTTGACGGGAGGGTCCCGGCTGCAGGTGAACTTACAGCTGAGGACCAGGAATTCCTTGAATCAATCAGGACAGCCCATGACACCGTCGGTGAACTCCTGGATAAATTCCAGTTCAGGGATGCCCTGATGCACATAATCAAACTTGCCAAGATGGGTAACAAGTACTTCAATGACCAGGAACCCTGGAAGGCCGTTAAGGAGTCACCCGCCAGGGCTTCAACCTGCCTCCACCTCTGCAATCTCCTGGCAGCCAACCTCGGGAAACTCCTGAGGCCCTTCATGCCATCAGCAGCAGGCAGGATACTCTCCATCATGAACCTGGAGGATGAACCCTGGGGATTCCATGAACTCGAAGAGGGACAGGTGATAGAGAGGGCGAAGCCCCTCTTCTCCAAGATACCCGACGAGGCAATTGAGGAGGAGAAAGCAAAACTCATTGAGGAGGATGATGAAGTGGAAACCGTGACAATCGACGACTTCGCAAGTATGGACATAAGGGTTGGCGTGGTAAGGTCAGCCGAACGAATAGAGGGATCAGACAAACTCCTGAAGCTCATGATAGACGTGGGTGAGAGGGAGATGCAGGTTGTTGCAGGACTTGCAGAGAAATACAGCCCCGAAGACCTTGTTGAGAGGAAGGTTACAGTGCTTGTGAACCTCAAACCCGCGAAACTCTTCGGTGTGAAGTCAGAGGGTATGGTCCTTGCAACAGGAGAATCCCTCAACCTGCTCGACCCCGGGGACGCCGGAGTCGGGGAAAGGATAAGGTGACTGGAAGGCCCTGTACCCTGTGTCTGGAGAATGATAAATGAATGAATCAGGTCTCATTGCAAGGTCAGAGAGGTTCCTTGAGAGCATAAAGGACAGGAAGGTTTCACTGGATGATTTAAAGTCCGTGGAAGGATTCATTGACCTGTACACCTACCTGAGAGGGAACCTCGAGGAACTTCAGGATCTCAAGGAGGCCATGGAGCTGAGGGGATTCAAGTATCCCTTCAGGTCAATATCAGGGTACAGCAGTCAGTACTCCCCTGAAATCGCTGAGGACGTCCATGATATTAAAAGGCACGCCCAGTACTTCCGGATGAAGGCCTCTACAAAGAAGAACCTCCTTGACAGGGTGAACTCCGCCATCTCATCCCACAGGATAGCCCTCGGAAACCTTGAGGAGTACGCCCTCCTGCGGTGCCCTGACTGCTCAAGGTCCCTCCGGCTTTCTGAGGTCGAATACCAGGACGTCCTGGATGGTGTGACGTGCCCATGTGGCTCAGGTATGATGGAGATTGAATTCAGCGGATCTGCCATCTGCCGGCCTGAAATAATACCCCACCTCCCCCTCTCAGGTGACTACATGGTCAAGATGTCAGAGCTGAGCCTCTGGGCCAGGAAGGCCTTCAAGAAGATAATGAGGCTCTTCAAGAACGAGAAGAAGGGGGCTGTGAGATCAGCCACCCTCGTGATAAAGGTCCTTGAGGATGGGAGGTGGATAAGAAGGCGCATAACCATTGACAGTGACGATGACGACTATGAGAGGATGCTGAGGCAGAGGTACGGTCCAAACGTGAGGATAGAACTGATACAGTTCCACAGGAAGAAATCCAGCATAATAAATGATCGCTACACCAGGACTGCCCTGGCCCTGGGATACGCCGGCCTGTCACATGACATAATAATGGATATAGAGGAGAGGGTCTACACTGAGAAGCTGCGGGACTATGATGCCGTGAAGAGATACAGGAGGATACTTTTCGAGGCCAGGACCTATTCACCTGATCTGAGGCTCTCAGAGGAGGAACTGCAGGAGGTGAGGGTCCAGAAGATGCACGCTCTACTTCATGAGGCAGGTCTCGGGGACGCCAGGGGCAGGTTGAACCGGGAACTCAGGGAGGACCTTGAGGTGATGGAGGAGGTTAAGCGGGAGCTCTTCAGGGATGTTCCCGTGAACCTCGTCCTCTGGGACGTTGCCCTCTACTACCTGGGCACGTCACTGGACAGAAGGTCAAAGCACTCAGGACCCTTCCCGAACCTGCGGCCGGTCCTTGACAGGAGCCAGGTGAGGACCTTCGATGAGCTCAGCAGGGACGCTGTGGATCTGCTCAATACATGCTGGGAGGGGGGAATGGTCTACATCGATAAACTCGGGGATGTTCTCCTTAAGAAGTTTGAGATCGAGGATAAGATGAAGGGACTCCACATGAAACCGAACCCGCTCGCCTTCGGTGCCGCTGTGCTCCACATGGAGGGTGAAGCTGACATTGAAACCTGCGCTGAGATCTTCCATGTCAGTGTGGAGGAGGTTGTTGAGGAGAAGAGGAACATAGAGAACCTGGGTAAACCCTCAACGGACCGTGCAAAGATGTTCCTAAATCTCATAAAAGGTGATTGATCCCATGGCAGAGAAAATTCACGTGAATCAGCCGCTGACCTCAAGGAGGATAATAGAACTCCTTGAGAAGAACCCTGACCTCAAGGAGATCACCTGCCCAATAAGTATCTATCACCGGACCTCAAGAAGGTACCTTGATGCCCTTGAGGAACTTGGAGTTAATGTGAGACCTGTGAAGAGAATAGGAAGACCGCGGAAGTACACAGATAAGGATGTTAAGCTGGTTCAGAGCCTCCTGAAGGAGGGTAAAACTCCAAAGCAGATTTCCGGGATTACGAACATACCCCTCAAAACGGTATACTACCTCAAGGGTGACATCAAACTAAAGAGGGGTAAGAAGAGGAAGTATGACAGGAACACCCGTCTCAGGGTCCGTGAGATGGCCAGGAATGGTATGCCTGCAAGGAAGATCTCAAAGGACCTTGGGATACCCCTCAGAACAGTCTATTACATTCTGAAGAACGGCTGACTGAAGACTAGAGGTTACGTTAAGATGGATTACCAGTTATGATCCTCTGAAGAACGGCTGATGAAAACCAAAAATGTATAAACCATATGGTTTTAATGAAAAACTATAACCCGCCACATCACATGCCAGATTATGTTTATGGTGATTTCCATGGTTCTGAAACTTACCCTTGAATATTCATCTGTGCTACTCGTGTCACTGATATGCTGTATAATAGCCTTCACATCCACCTACACGGTGATGCCACGCCTCATAAATAAGCTGAAGGAGGCCAATGTTGTCGGTAATGACATACACAAAATCTCAAAGCCCATAGTGGCTGAGATGGGTGGTATCGGGATACTCTTCGGCTTCACGATAGGGATGTTCATAGGTATGTGCTTCTTCCCTGAACTCCAGTACGAGCTCATGGTGACCCTCCTTGTCATACTCCTTGTCGGCATTGTTGGAATGGTGGACGACCTTGTGAGGCTCTCGTCACGTGAAAAACTCTTCCTGCTCTTCCTTGCGGGTCTTCCCATAATCTGGGTTGCCCCTCCGAAGGTCGGGATACTCTACATGATCATGATGCCGGTAGCCGTTTCAATAGCTTCAAACCTGACCAACATGCTGGCTGGGCTGAATGGTATCGAATCAGGGCTCGGTTCAATTGCAATGACGGCCCTCACAGCCTCATGTATAATAATGGGCAAGTATGATGTCTCAATAATAACCATGGCCATGCTGGGGGCCCTCCTGGCATTCCTCATGTACAACAGGTACCCATCAAGGGTGTTCCCTGGTGACGTTGGAACACTGATAATAGGTGCCTGCATAGCATCGGTTGCATTCATAGGGAGGGTTAAGATAATAGCCCTCATAGTCCTGCTACCGAATATCATAGATGGGATTCTGAAATTCTACAGTGCAGGTGTCGTTGAGAGGCACAGACACAGGCCCACAGAAATTGCAGAGGATGGTAAACTCATAGCACCCCCGGAGGGCTTCAACTCACTTATAAGGTGGATACTGAGGAGGCCGATGACCGAGAAGAAGGTCGTCATGATAGTGTGGTCCATAGGGATATTCTTCGGGTTCCTTGGGGTACTGCTGGCATTTATACTTCCACTTGACCCCTTCTAACGTTAGAGTCACTAAAAACTGTATAATGTGTTCAGAAGTTCAAGGGTAACTGACTCCAGTTCCTTCTCATCGAGCTTCTGGAGTATCTCAACTGCGGCCCTGAAACTGGATGCAACACCATCAGCATTATTCCCTATGAAGTCAAGGGTCCCGAGGAGTACCAGGGTTACTGCAAGGCCAAGCTCATTATTTGTTTTCCTGAAGAGCGCCTCAGCCTTTTTAAGGTATCTCCGGGACTCATCAAAGTCCTCATTTTTAAGGGAATAAAGGCCAAGGACTAGCTGGAGTGATGCCTCGGTGGATGTGTCACCTATATCCCTGGCAATCTGGTAGGCCTCCCTTATCTGTGAGATTGAGTCCTCATAGGAACCTGACTCATAGAGTGTTAGGGACTGGACACTGTCAACCAGCCTGTTAAGCAGGGGTTCAATGACCTCAAGGTCAACCTCCGGCATCCCGGATTCGGACTCCTCCCGGAGCCTGTTGATGCTGGCTATATCCATGGCCTCCCTGATCTTTTCAACCTCCTTGATCTTCTCCCTTAGATCTGCCCTTAGAGGTGAGTTAACTGATGTGTAGATTCTGAGGGCCTCCATGAAGTATTCCATGGCGGTCTTAACCTTTCTATCACTGAGGTAGACATCACCCATGGAGTCAAGGGCAAAGGCCATGAGTTCCTCGTCATTCATTTCAGAGGCCACCCTGTAGGCCCTTTCAAGGTAATCAAGGGCCTCGCGGGTATCACCCTCCTCGGCGTAGAATCCTGCTATCCTTACAAGGGTGTCAAATTCTTCCTCCAGAAGATCTTCAAGTTTTCGAAGATACTTCTCAAGTGATTCACCCTCATCTTCACCCTTGAGAAAATCAAAGATTCCCAGAACAGCAAATATCATCATCATAGCCCCGGAGATTTATATAATAGTATTATTTCGGTCCAGATTTAAATACATATTTCCCGGCGGATGTAATAGCCAGTCCAGATTTAAATACTCCCGGGAGACAGGAAACCCCGGTATTTTCTGATATGGGTGATTATAAAGATGGGTTCAATTGCCCTTAATGTGATCAGCCCACTGTAATGCCCTGATCCGTTATCCTGTAGGGTGCCTCCATCCTTTCACCATCCATTACAGCGGATATCACGGCTCCATCCATCTGGATGTGCACATCAAAGAGGCCGGGTATCTCCTCCTCTATATCCTCATCAGCAACACCCTCTGTGTATGTCACAAGTGCGATGCCGCCCGCGTCCCTCACACGGTCATTGTAGGCCTTCAGGACCCTCAGAACAAGTTTTGGGGGGTTGAATGCCAGTAGAATGGATGCTGAGTCAAACACAGATACCATGGTGCCCTCCTCCTGGTAGAGGCTCCTCGTCGATATCCCCACCTTCACCATGAGGTCAGTTGTGTTCTGGAGGGCTGAGTACCTCACGTTTCCAGAGTCCTGGGGTTTACCACCTGCAAGACCTGTCGGGAGGTCTATCACATGAAGTTTATCTGCTAGGGACTGGATGAACCAGTTGAAGGCCATGGTGTTCCTCTGAAGATCCCTGTAACCGTATTCAGCCGCTATGAAAAGGCAGGGGTTCCCTCTCTGGAGTGCCCGGTAGGTGAACTCTGTTGCAAGTACTGTCTTACCAACCTTGGGGGGGGCCTGTTAACAGCATCAGGTGCCCTGGCTCAAGTTCGCCGAGAACAGCGTCAAGACCCGCTATACCTGTGCTGTAGTTTTCGCTCATGTTATCCCTCGTGGACCACCCTAATGCCTGAATCGTCTATGGTGTAGGGGGCGCTGACCCTGCCTGTTCCCACCATCGCCTCAACTGTAAGTTCGGATCCATCGAGGTGTATGATGTTATCAACAACCGCCTTGAGCATGGTCTCCACCTTCAGATCAGCCGAACCCTCGGTGTAGGTCACCACAGCTGTTCCACCGGCTTCCTTGATCCTCATTATGTAGGCTGTAAGAACACGGACTATCAGCATCTCATCATTGAAGGCCATGAGGGTTGTGAGGGAGTCAAGGACCGACCTGAACATGCTGTAACGGTTCGTGATGTTCCTTATGGCAACCCCGAGCTTCACCATAATATCTGTGGGGTTGTGGACCGATGAGGAGAAGTATGTGCTGCCCTCATCAGCTGCAGGACCTGATATGCTGGATATGGCGTCTATCACATAGAGGAGTTCTTTCTCCATGTATGATTCAGGGTCCATGCCAAGCACAGCCATATTCCTTTTCAGGTCGGATAATCCGTAATCTGCAGATATGTAGAGGCACGGTTCATCCATCTCAGCCCCGCCGGCTGCAAACCCGTAGGCGAATATTGATTTACCTACCTTCGGTGGACCGTAAACCATGGTAACCGTGTTTTCAGGTATTGAAGCGCCCCCCATGAGTTCATCGAGGCCCCTTATCCCGGAAGGAATTCTGACAATCATTCAACCACCGTATAGAAGTCCTAGGAGAGTGTCGAGGGCCTCCATTACACCCCACCCCTCTGTCACCGAGGCGGGTACTATGGGGACGTCCTCTCCGAGTTTCATCTTCGCCCTTATCTCCTCAGGTGAAAGGGCTCCCGGAAGGTCCTGCTTGTTTGCAACAACGACCTTGGGTATGGCTTCGGCCCTTGTCTTCCTTATCATCTCCTTGGCCCTTGCGAAGCTCTCGGGTGCAGTTGAATCAATGAGTATGAATGCGCCAACAGCCTCCCTTGAGAGTACGTCAAGTATCATGTCAAATCTCTCCTGGCCCGGGGTCCCGAAGATATCCGCCATGAAGCCCTTATATTCAAGGTGGCCTATGTCCATAGCAATTGTGGTGGGGAAAGCTGAGAGGGCCTTCCTGTCCACCGAGACAGACTTCGTGGCTATTGCCCTGACGAAGCTTGATTTCCCGGAGTTGTAGGGACCTGTTACAAGTATCTTCGGTACATAGACCTTAACGCCTCCTGGCTGGACAACAAAGAAGAGTACCATGGTTGATGGGGGCTCTGACCAGGTTGAATTGGCCACCATGAAGCCCTGCCCGATGATGACCCTCTCCTCGATGGTCCTGAGATTCACGACACAGTCCATGCTCTCCCTGAGCTTATCAATGAGTTCATGTTCATAGTCCCACTCGGTGAAGAGGTAGACGAGGTTCACATCCAGTTCAGAGGCCTTCCTGTTCCAGGCTTCAACTATCTCAAGGGTGTCACCGTTGCCAAGGTAGTCTATAATGACTGAGAGATTGTTTATTATCCCAACACCGCCAGGTATATCATTTATGGCGTTAAGAACAACATCCTTTATCTCAGAGTAGTCATTAACGGTATAACGCTGATCTGATGGCATCCCGAGGAATGGTGAGCTACCATCTACAAAGAAAAGGTTCCCATTTTCAATATGTGACTCTATATCCCAGCCATAGGATCTGAATTCATATATTATACTCTCAGGTTCCTCAACATTTGTGAATATGAAACCGCTGGTCCCCTCATCCAGCCGGCCGTTTAGCATCTGGTAACCGAATGCCTCATAGTCAACACCCGGGGATGCTGAGAACATGATGGAGGCTCCCTCCTTCACCCCGCCGCCCAGAAGGTCGTCGAGCTTCGGAATGTATGTCTTATGCATGTTCACATCTCCCTGAGGATTTCATCCACCTGTGCTGCACGTGAATCCATCTCAAATAGCAGAAGCCCGAGCTGGGCCTCTGGTTCTGCCAGGGCCGTGAATATGGCCTTCTCCCCTGCAGGTTTGAGTATGATTATCCCCTTCTCGGTCCTCACGGTTATCTCAGAAACCGTTCCTGTATTCATCTGACCTGAAGCTGCCTCTGCAGCACCCATTATCGTTGAACAGAGGGCTGAGAATATCCTTGCATCAACATCCGGAGGTGTCCTTGCATTTATGAGAAGTCCCTCCTTTGAAACAATACCCGCAGCCCTTATCTGACCCACCTGCATAAAGGCAGATAGAACATCATCCAGCTTTTCCTTCTTTGTCTTGGTCATCAATACACCCCAGTAACCCTGTGACCGGTTATCATAAGCCGCAACCCCTGTGAGGAGTATTACAGATTAATTATGTTACTGGCCACTTATATCCCTTTAGATTTTGTCCTCTCAGTTACTGGTCACTTATATCCTATTCAGTTATCTCACTGCACCCAGATGGCCTCTGATGTTGTGAACACATAGTGATCTGAAAAGGCAGGGTTATGGTAGGTGTTTGTGAGGTTCTCTGTGCCGAAGGTCCTTGAGATGGATCTCCTGATGCAGAAGTTAACACGGTCGGAGATGGACTCCCTCAGGGATGGTTTCATGGGTGGACCCGATAGCCAGGCCCTTAGACGGAATTTTCTCCTCCCATAGGTGCTGCTGTAGCCATCTTCAATCAGTTCAACCCTCACAACCCTCACACTGGATGGTTCAAGGAGTTCCGGCTTCAGTGACTGGTACTCATCAAAGGTGACACCCGGGTACACAGCGATGGTGTCGGTGAAGGCTCCCTCAGATGCCCCGGTCCTTGCAGCTGAGTGTGCCTCCATCAGTTCAAGCTGTAACTGTATCTGTCCTGCGAATATCAGTGCCAGGAGCACTGAGAAGCCGGCCAGCATCATGTACTCTGCTGCAGCCTGACCCCTGCCGGACCCTGGATTATTCAATATGAAAGTATGCACCTGGCACCCTCCTCAGCTCGCTCCTGAGATCATGATAACCGTCCGGTTATTCCGGGGCGTGTTCCTGATGGAGTACCTCCCACCGGATTCAAGGTAAACCCGGGTCCTGCCATAACCATCAGCAACAACCACCGGGTAAATGCTGGAGAAGGCCCTCTGGCCGTCTGCCCAGCCATAGACCCCGCTTGAGTTGACCAGCACCCTGTAGTCATCAGTGTGGTTGAGGCGCTCTGGCAGTTCCACCACCACCTCATGACCCGGTCCGCCTGCAGTGGCAAGGTTAACGGCCTCTGCCACATCGTCCAGGAGTATCCTCATCTCAAGAAGCCTCTCATCTGAGTGAACACCTTCAAGCCTTGCACCGGCAATCGATACCATCACTGATGCCAGCAGGAGTGTGAAGAAGAGCCAGGTTACTGTATCTGCTGTCACAACACCTTCTGAATCCATGGAAATTTATTAATAAATTTTATTATATAAATATTACTAACGCTGGTGTATTATAGGTTGATCTACATAGAGTGTAACATGTACTCCCTCGTGGTCTTCACTGGAGGCCCCCACAACTTCCATGAACTTGAGGAGTTCATTGAGGATGCAGGCGGTATCATAATACAGAGGGACACATTCAGTGTCCACCGCGGTCAGTATTTCCTGAGGAACGAGGTCAGGGTTCTCTGCATAATCCCCCGCTGCGATGAGGATGCCCTCACTGAAACAGCCCGCAGAATAAAGGGTGAGGTGGAGGGCCTTGATACCGACGATGAAACCAGAGACATGATTGAGTCCCTCATGGGGGTCTACGACCAGCTTGCAGGTGAAGCATCCTGGACATCTGAAGATGAAATTGGAGTGGATGGGGGACTTCTCCATGAGATGGTGGAGATGGAGCTTCTGGAGGTAAGAAGGAGGAACGGGGTGAACGAGTACCGTCTTTCAGAACAAAAATGAACTGACTAAAACAGGCTAACCAGGAATGTGAAGTGCCCCTCCATGAACCCTTATCCAGAGGATTCACCATACCTTTATAGTGGAGGACTTGAAATGACTGATGAAATAAAACAGCTCGTGATAGGTATAAGCAGGGAAGGAGAAATAATTGTAAGGAGCAACCGGGGCCGTATATACCCGGTTAAGGTGTCGGATGACCTTGATTTCAGCTGTGAGGACCTCTTCAGGAACCCTGATATGGAACTCTACGCCACCATCAACACCGAAACCCAGCCCTGGGAATGCGTATCCCTGGAATACGTTAAGCCATGATTCTAACCCCATCAATAATTTCTTTTTTATTTTGCACATTATATCCTGTTATTCTGATATCCAGATCCCTGATTAATCTCCTTACCTGATACCTGTCACCTGTGCCGCGGGATTGGTTATGCATAAACAGATAGACCCCCGGAACTGCGGCACACAAGTCAGGATCATAGGAAAAATTTAAATAAAAGTATGAACAACTCATGGATCCATGTACAGCATAATAGTATTCTCTGGAGGGTATTACAGGTTCGATGAGTTCAGGGAGTACATTGAAGACATTGGTGGTCTTGTGATCCGCAGAGACAGTTTAACAATTAGAAGAGGAATATTTTTCCTCAGAAATGAGCTGAGAGCCCTCTGCGTAGTTCCTGAAGATGAAGTGGAGAACGTCGCCCGTGAGGCCTCAAGGATAGGGTGAAATTGAGATACCCGTGGTTGCGGCGGATGCAGGGGATAGAATACTATCCTGCTTCAGGATACACCATATGCTTGCAGGGAGTGACTGGAAATCCGCTTATGAAATAGAAAGCCTCACAGGAATCCCTGCTGACGGAATCCTCGATACGATGGTTGAAATGGAACTGCTCGAAAGAAGACATGAAGGAGAATATGAATACCGGATTCCAGTCACTGAAGACTGGGATAGGTTGAAAGGTGGGTGAACACATCAGCAATAAATACAACCTCCCACAGATAATGCTGTGGAGGATAAGATGAGAGGAGAAGTCTTCATAACAGCCGGAGTAATTCTGATAGTAGCGGGTATACTTTTAACCTTCATCGGAGGGGCCATAACCGCTGGCTCCCAGTCAAAGGATAAGGGTGAGGTGAAGACCGCTGGCGTTGTCATGATAGGCCCCATACCCATAATCTTTGGAAGCGACAGGAACATGGCAATAACCGGCGTGGTCCTGGCACTGATCCTCATGGTCGTGGCCTATCTCCTCTTCTACAGGTAGAGGTATCATGATGAGGATCATAATGGTAACCGCAGGGAATTACGGTGCCCGGGTGGTCAACACCATGGCAGTTCACGGCCTCGCCCCGCAGATTGTGGCCGTCTTCGACTACACAGGGGAGGGCGGGGATTTCCTCGATGACCCATCATCCCTCCTACCGTCCAGGACCCCTGATGCAGATCTAACAGTTGCAGCTGGACTTGGGGGTGACCTGAACCTTGTTGCAGCTGAGATAGCAGCTGAATCAGGGTCAGGAGGTATCATAGTGGAATCACATGCCCCTGGCCAGCTACCTGATGGTCTGAGATCAGAGATAGACTCCCTGGTGGATTGTGCGATCTTTCCCACACCCTTCTGTTCCCTTGAACCCGTCGGGGACCCACACATCGATGCCTTCGCATCCAGGTTCGGTAAACCTGAAGTTGAAATGGAGGGAAATGACAGGGTGGTGTCGGTGAAGGTTAAAAGAAGCGCACCCTGTGGCTCCACCTTCTATGTCGCAGAGAACATAAGGGGGGTCCCCCTGGATGAGGTGGACGTGGCTGCAGGAGAGAAATTCCACAACTACCCCTGCCTGGCATCCATGGAGGTGGATCCACGCTTCGGGGATACACATCTGCATGTGGCAGGTTACCTCACAAGGGAGGCCTTCAAGAGGGCCGCGGGGGTGCCGGGTGCCCATGCAGAGGTTGATCCGGAGGTCTGCAGGGGAGCTGAATGCGGATTCATATGCATGGATGTCTGCCCCCTCGTGAGGTTATCCAGGAGGACGATAAGGAGGGATGTGACCGCAGAGGTTGACCCATTCTCCTGCGGTGCCTGTGAGAAGTGCATGAGGGAATGTCCCTCAGGGGCCATAAAAATGATGGGCCCTGGAAAAAGATAATCAGGAGATGATAATCTGAGTGGAAAGGAAACTCCAGATAATAAAACAGGAAGTGTCATATTCATGGGGGCAGGGCCAGGCGACCCTGAACTCATAACACTGAAGGCTGTGCGCGCCCTCAGAAGGGCTGATGTTGTAATATACGCAGGTTCACTTGTAAACAGGGATATACTTGAATATGCGCCTGAAGATGCGGAGGTCCACAACAGCGCACACATGGACCTGGAGGAGATAACAGATATAATGGTGGAGGCCTGCAGGGCCGGTAAGACCGTTGCAAGGGTTCACACCGGTGACCCCTCAATCTACGGGGCCATAAAGGAACAGATAAGGGTTCTTGAGAAAAACAGCATACCCTACACCATCATACCTGGTGTGAGTTCTGTCTTTGCAGCTGCAGCCACACTGAACACTGAGCTGACCCTCCCTGAGGTCTCCCAGACTGTCATAATCACAAGGCCCGCTGGAAGGACACCGGTACCTCCAGGTGAGGATCTTGAGGAGCTTGCAGTCCACGGGTCAACCATGTGCATCTTCCTGGGTGTTCATATGATAGGGGATGTTGCAGAAAAACTCATGACCCACTACCCGCCGGATACTCCCGTGGCCGTTGTTAAGAGGGCATCCTGGCCGGATGAGGAGGTTGTGAGGGGTACACTCTCTGATATAGCTGAAAGGGTGAGGGCTGCGGGTATAAGCAAGACAGCAATGATCATTGTAGGAAGGGTGCTTGAACCAGGAGACTTCAAAGCATCGAAACTCTATGACGCCGGATTCAGCCATGAATACCGGCCCTGAAATCTTCCTTTAGATCAGAAGTTGAAGGCCTTATATGCTCAAAAAAGCTGAATAATCCGGACAGATCACATCAGAAGGTAACAAGCTTTATGTGTTTCATTTTACCGCAGGCAAGGAATCTCTCTGCAAGTTCCCTGACCCTTACGGATTCACCCTCAATTATGAAGAGCTCGAGGCAGTTCCCATCCTTGAGGTGGCTGTGGAGCTGGGTGCCTATTATATCCTCATAGTCGTGCTTTATTTTAGTGACCAGATCCTCCACCCTCCTCGGGTGGATGAGGAATAGCACAGCATTTATTTCACCATTAAATTCTCTCAGATTCCTTTTCTCATCTATAAGCATCCTTGCAGCTACCCTTATTACGTCTGACCTCCCTGAGAATCCCAGCTCATCCCTCAGGGCGTCTATCTCCTCCAGGAGCTTTTCACTGAGTGAAACACTGACAACCACCATGGAAGATCCTATCTTAATAAATGTTTATATATTTTATGTTAAAATTTATTAAATTTTATCGTCTATATTAACAATTATTATATGGTGGCGTGGACATAACTTAACAGGGTGGTTGGATGGAGAGGTGGAAGCCAGGTCTAATCGCAGTTATAACCGTCGTCTCGGTGGCCGCCATGTACCTCATAACATCCACAACATCACCCTGGAGCAGTGGAGATAACATCACAGTCGCTGTGACCATAATGCCCCAGAAGGAATTCGTGGAGGCCATCGCCGGTGACCGTGCAGAGGTGGTTGTCCTCGTACCTGAGGGGGCCGACCCACACACCTATGAGCCAGAACCCGAAACCCTAAGGAAGGTTTCAGAGGCCAGGGCCTACTTCATAGTGGGATCAGGAATCGAGTTCGAAAACCACTACCTCAACAAGATAAGGAGCATGAACCCCCGGATGAGGATAATAAACACCTCAAGGGGTATAGAACTAATCCCAAACCAGGGAGAAGACCATCATGCAGCCGAAAGCCCCTATGACCCCCACGTATGGACATCCCCCAGGAACGCCATGATAATGGTTAACAACACCCTGAGGGGCCTGCAGGAAATCGACCCCCCTGGCAGCAGATACTACCAGGAAAACGCAGGCCTCTATACTGAAAAGCTCAGGGGGCTCGACTTCAGGATCAGGAAGGCCCTTGAAAAGAGGAGAGGAGAGAGCATACTTGTTTACCATCCCGCATGGGGTTACTTCTGCAGGGACTACGGATTAAAACAGGTGGCGATTGAGAGAGAGGGGAAGGAACCGGGACCAGGAACACTCTCCATGATAATCCAGGAGGCCAGAAAAGGTGGTGTGAGGGTCATACTGGTATCACCCCAGTTCAGCAGAAAGAACGCCGAGCTGATTGCCAGTGAGATAGGCGCAGAGGTCGTTGTGGTGGACCCCCTCGGTGGAAACTACATGAAAAACATTGAGGCAATAGCAGAGGCCCTCAGGAGGGAATGAGATGTTCACATGGGGCAAAGGGCTTAAGTGGAGGAGGTGAAGGTGTTCGCCATTGAAATGGAGGATCTGAGCTACTGTATCAATGGCAGGGAGATACTCAGGAACATAAACTTCAGGGTACCCGTGGGTGAACTACTTGCAGTTATCGGACCAAACGGTGGCGGTAAAACAACCCTCCTCAAACTCATAACAGGACAGATCAAACCAAGCAGAGGGAGAGTCAGGGTCCTTGGAATGAAGCCAGAGGAGGCGAGGTCAAGGATTGGCTACCTCCCCCAGAGGAGCCACTTTGAAACCGACTTCCCCATCGACGTCCTCCAGACGGTTCTGATTGGAACCTACAGGAGATTCGAGGCGCCCACAGATGATGACAGAAAAAAGGCCCTCAGGGCCCTTGAAATGGTCGGAATGCTGGAATACAGGGACCGGAAGATAGGCGAACTCTCAGGCGGGGAACTTCAGAGGGTATTCCTTGCAAGGGCCCTTGTAAGGGAACCGGACCTCCTGCTGCTTGATGAACCAACAGCAAGCGTAGACCCTGCATTCAGGGGTTCATTCTACAGGATAATCGATGAGCTGAGGGGTGAAATGACCATAGTTATAGTGTCCCATGACATAGGAACCGTGGCCCGGCATGTGGACAGTGTTGCCTGCCTCAACCACCGGCTTTTCGTGCATGGAACCGTTGAGGAGGCCCTCAAATGCATTGATGATGCTTACGGATGTCCCGTGGAGTTACTTGCACATGGAATACCCCATAGAGTTCTTGAAGAACATCCAGATGAATAATCCCGGCATCTGTGAGTACAGTGAGAAGATGACAATATCAGCTGAATCACAGATACTGAATCCTTATGACGTGAACGATCCAATAAAGGAGTGATGGGCTTGCTGGAGTTGCTGCAGTACCAGTTCATGAGGAACGCGGCTGTCGCAGCCATACTTGTAAGTATAGCTTGCGGTACAGTTGGGAGCTACGTTGTAACAAAGAGGATAGTGTCAATAAGTGGCGGCATATCCCATGCAGCCTTTGGTGGCGTGGGCCTCGGCTACCTCCTCGGGGTGAACCCGGTCACATCCGCCATACCCTTCACGGTGGCTGCAGCCCTTACGATGGGTGCAGTGACACGGAGGACCCGCATAAGTGAGGACACCGCAATAGGGGTGCTCTGGTCCGCAGGGATGGCCCTGGGTATACTGTTCATAAACCTCAGCCCGGGGTATGCACCGGACCTCTTCAGCTACCTCTTCGGTAACATACTCATGGTAGACAACGGGGACCTCTGGACCATGCTGGTGCTTGACCTCATCATAATATCAAGTGCCCTCCTGTTCAACAGGGAGTTCGTTGCCATCTGCTTTGATGAGGAGTACGCCGAGGTTCTGGGTGTCCCTGTCGACGCCTTCTACCTGTACCTCCTTGTCCTTGTTGCCATAAGCGTTGTGGTTCTCATAAAGGCCGCCGGGATAATACTTGTGATGGCCCTCCTAACGATCCCTGCAGCACTTGCAAAGGATTTCAGTTCAGATATGGCTGATATAATGGTTAAGGCATCGGCTATAGGTATAATCACGGCCCTCGCAGGCCTCTGGATCTCATATATATTCAACGTATCTTCAGGTGCAGTTATAGTGCTGCTCCTCACAGCCCTCTTTGGTGCTGTTCAGTTCATAAAAAGACGTTTTTGATTAGATGAACTGATCGGCCTTAAGGGGATGATCATCTAAGACCTCTTTTTTTCTTAATGTATTCAATCATCATACCCATTATGTAAGAAATAATTAAGACGTAGGCTATGATAAACAGAAAAGCAACTAAAATTTCTAACATTCAACCCTCTGATCGAATACTCAATAATTTCAATCCCATTTTGGTCTGATTTTAACTCGTAAGCGACCTATACATAAAAAAACTTCTTCTCATAGCATTTCAATCCCATTTTGGTCTGATTTTAACTTTGGGAAATCGGTGAGTGTGGAGCAGAGATAAAAGCATTTCAATCCCATTTTGGTCTGATTTTAACTGTATTTAGTGAATTAAATACTACACTAAATAATACATTTCAATCCCATTTTGGTCTGATTTTAACCCGAAGAGTTTGACATCGAAGACATCGAACAACTTAATTTCAATCCCATTTTGGTCTGATTTTAACATAGAACAGGACAAGGAGGTGGATCTAATTTGAAGGAATTTCAATCCCATTTTGGTCTGATTTTAACGAGCCTACCCTCGGCGGTCTCTCCCTACGGTACCCTCATTTCAATCCCATTTTGGTCTGATTTTAACACTGTTGGGGCGATACAATCGTAGATTCTGGAATGGATTTCAATCCCATTTTGGTCTGATTTTAACTCAGGGCACGGATGAAGCAGGCCCTCTCCACCCTTGATTTCAATCCCATTTTGGTCTGATTTTAACAGCCTGTACATCTCGTTTCCTATCCGTATCATTTCTATTTCAATCCCATTTTGGTCTGATTTTAACTGTCTTGGTTCTGGTGTTTTTGCAGGTCAAAATCGATATTTCAATCCCATTTTGGTCTGATTTTAACCCGAATCCAGCGTGGAGTAATGAATATGGCTATATCAATTTCAATCCCATTTTGGTCTGATTTTAACTCATCCTGTTTATCCTTTATCTTTATTTTGCTAATTATTTCAATCCCATTTTGGTCTGATTTTAACACACACAAAAAAGGAAAAAGAAAGAAAAAGAAAAAGATTTCAATCCCATTTTGGTCTGATTTTAACAGTCCTCCTTGATACCATTATCATATTCAAGCTCCCATTTCAATCCCATTTTGGTCTGATTTTAACCTGCATGACACTCAAAAAGGACAGCAACAAACTCCGCATTTCAATCCCATTTTGGTCTGATTTTAACTGGTTGAATGTGATGGTGAGTATAGTGTAGAGACTGCATTTCAATCCCATTTTGGTCTGATTTTAACGTACTCAAAGAACACAACGTCACCGAGGCCATGTACATTTCAATCCCATTTTGGTCTGATTTTAACAGGCCTATTTTGAGTGGTGATTTGGTGTTTATTAATTATTTCAATCCCATTTTGGTCTGATTTTAACTCCTTCCCTCCCTTTCAGGAGTTCCTCAAATAGTTGGATTTCAATCCCATTTTGGTCTGATTTTAACTCACTATCTTCACATAGCAGGGTGTGGTGACTTTTGATTTCAATCCCATTTTGGTCTGATTTTAACCTCTAACTTTGTCTCAAAACTTATTGGAGGAATCACATTTCAATCCCATTTTGGTCTGATTTTAACTCATATTCCTGCAGAAACATGAGAACCCCACCCTCGTATTTCAATCCCATTTTGGTCTGATTTTAACCCATGACCCAGGAGTCTGTCCTGAGAACAGCGCTGGATTTCAATCCCATTTTGGTCTGATTTTAACCTGGGGTCCAGGTCGTCCTCGTCGCAGGGTCCTGTATTTCAATCCCATTTTGGTCTGATTTTAACTTTTCTAGGGCGGGTTTGACTTTTATTGAGTACCCGATTTCAATCCCATTTTGGTCTGATTTTAACGCCTCACAGAAGAAGAGGCGGATGAAATAAGCGAGGATTTCAATCCCATTTTGGTCTGATTTTAACTGATTATGAGATTGATTTTTTGAAGTCTTTGTGTGTATTTCAATCCCATTTTGGTCTGATTTTAACACGTATATACTTCCTGAACCCATCAATTTTAATACAATTTCAATCCCATTTTGGTCTGATTTTAACCCACCGCCACACTGTTGATCTTCACATTATCGATTTCAATCCCATTTTGGTCTGATTTTAACAAGCCTCACCCGTAAGATCACTCTTCAGGAACCCCATTTCAATCCCATTTTGGTCTGATTTTAACCATCATAAGGGACTTGCAGGAGCGTATCAGCAGTTACATTTCAATCCCATTTTGGTCTGATTTTAACATAGCTACAAATATATCGAAGAGCTATATGAAATGATATTTCAATCCCATTTTGGTCTGATTTTAACATTGAAAACGTCCTAAGCGGGAAATACGGGTGTCAGTGAATTTCAATCCCATTTTGGTCTGATTTTAACATGGATAATTTACAGAAATTTGTTAAATTAAATGCAAGATTTCAATCCCATTTTGGTCTGATTTTAACCTGAACACCTACAACTCCACCGGTGTCAGGACACAGAATTTCAATCCCATTTTGGTCTGATTTTAACATGGCGGATTTTTTCTTTATTTGGCCTCTATCGCTCTGAAGTTTCTCCTTTCAGACATATAAATTTGTCGATCCCTGATAATGCACTCCATTTATATGGATAGACGACTTAACAGAAGGCCTTAAAATAAGTAAATAAGATATTTAAACTATTTAAATTAATTTAAAAAGAATTTTAGCAGGATAAACGATTGTTAAGTTGATATTAAAACCTCTAATCCTTAAAGAAGCTTAAAATAACATTAGGTTATTATAATAAGAGGTTGAAAAATGGCTCATAAACGACTCTGCCAGAGGGCTTCAATTGAGCCTATAAATTATTTAATGAACTTAAATTGAATTTTAAGATTTTTTAGTGTGATAGGATATTAAAAATTCGTCTATATACGTTTTATATTGTTTATTAGTAAACTGGTCATGTTATTCAACAGGATAAACTGTTAGATTCGTTTTTTGAGCGAACCTGATGAATTTAAATTGAAGGTCCATGGATGAGTCCCCCCAATCAGTAATACTATGGAAAGGCCTCACTACTTCATAACCATCTACAAATTATGCCATTTCCCATAGACTTGAAGCGGCAAGTACTGAATAAGGAAACCAGAGAACACCCCTCTCCTTAATTCATGAAAAAGAACATGATTTCAGACAAGCCAATAAATACATTAAAGATGGTGCAGAACACTAGAACATGAAGTGCGGATCTGACCTCAGGGATACACTTAAATCGGCGATCGGTGATTACCTCAGCATAACCCTCATAACCGGTAAAACATATTATGGTGAGGTTAAAAGGGTGGAAACAGATTACATTAGCCTTGAATTAAAATTAAGGGGTGGTAAAACCACCACCACTGTCATAATACCACTTGCACATATTGTGACCATAACCCTCTGATCACCTTAAAAACAGTGAAAAATGGATATGATAGTAGCCACTGCCTTCCCAGCACAGCCTTAAAAACAGTAAAGGTCACCTGAGAATCTTAAGACCCTCAGAGGTACCTGCTATAACCATATCTGCAATTCCAGCGAATATGCCATTCTCAACAACACCCGGTATGTTGTTCAGCCGGGACTCCATGGCTCCGGGATCATCAATAACACCAAAGGCCGCGTCAAGGACAAAGTTACCATTATCAGTAACAACAGGACCGTCCTTGCCCTCAGAGGACCTTATATCCACTGAAGCCCCCATTGACTCGAGTTTGAGCTTCACAGGTCTGCAGGCTGCAGGTATGACCTCAACAGGTAGTGGAAAGGCACCCAGTCTTTCAACAAGCTTTGATTCGTCCACAATAACTATGAAACTCCCGGCAGATGAGTCAACTATCTTCTCAAGGGTGTGGGCAGCCCCACCACCCTTTATAAGGTTGAGGTCCGGGTCAACCTCATCTGCACCGTCAACAGCCACATCAACATCATGCTCAGCAAGGCTTGTAACCTTTATTCCTGACTCCGCTGCAAGGAACATTGACTGGTAGGATGTAGGTACACCCATAACCTCCAGTCCCTCCTCCCTGACACGTCTTCCAAGCTCCTCTATGAAGTAATGGGTTGTTGAACCTGTTCCAAGACCTACAACATCCCCATCACCTATTTCGTCAACCGCCCTCAAAGCAGCCATCTTCTTGAGATTCATAAATACCTCCATCTCATTTTTTATCCAGAGGTCTTAAAAGGACCTTTCTCAGTTCATTCCCTGCAGGGCACTGTTTTCCAGGTTTTCCCAGATTTTTTACAATCCTGCACCTGTCACCCTCCCTGACCCCCTCCGGGAAGCAGAGGTCCCTCATACTGCACTCAACCTCACAGTCAGGGAACTCAAAGGAGATCACTGAACCCTCAAAGGCCCTCTTGGAATCTATGAGGGCCTCTATATTGGCCTTCTCAACATCAACTACGCGTACCCTCTCACCGAGGTGTATGGGGCACCTCTGGTACCTGTCCTTAACCTCATTGATGTGGTAGACTCTCCCCTCCTCAAGGGGTGCTATACATGTCGGCTGGAACCTGCAGTCTCTGCACTCCTCAGCCGGTCCGCAGAAGAGGAACGTTGACCCCTTCCTGGCAAGTTTTTCACCGATAAGAGTTATCAATCATATCACTTCCGTTATCTTTGCAAGCCTTTCGGCGGCTTCACGGGTTAAACCCCTGTCTCCAAGGATGGTGTAGCGTTCCCTCCGGATGGTGTGGGCCATCGTGAGGGCCTCAATGATGTACTCAGGATCTATACCAAGATCAGCTGCAGTCGTGGGGGCGTTTATACGGGCAAGGGCGTCCCTTATGAACTGCCAGTCCCCACCATGGAGGTGCATCATCATTATGGTTCCCACACCGCACTGTTCACCGTGAAGGGCCGGTTCGGGTGCTATCATGTCAAGGGCGTGGCTGAACTTGTGCTCAGAGCCACTGGCGGGTCGGCTGCTCCCGGCTATACTTATGGCTATGCCGCTGCTTATGAGGGATTTGACTGCCAGCCTGGCGCTCTCCTCAAGGCCCTCCTTTATTGCGTCGGCAGACTTTATTATCATCTTGGCTGTCATCAGGGAAAGTGCCGCTGCAGATTCACTGTACCTCTCATTGAGGAGCCTGTGGGCAAGTTTCCAGTCCATTATGGCTGTGTAATTCGATATTATGTCGGCGCATCCAGAGGCCAGAAGCCTGAATGGTGCCCTGCTTATTATCTCGGTATCAGCTATTACACCTATTGGTGATGAAGCCTCAAGGGATGCTGTACCCTCGCCATTCCTTATGGATGCCCGTGGAGATGCTATGCCATCATGGGATGCTGCAGTCGGGACACTTATGAAATGGAGGCCCTCAAGGGTGGCGGACATCTTCGCAACATCTATGACCTTACCTCCCCCAACCCCAAGGACAACCGAAACGCCGTCAAGGCCATCCTGCACATTCCTCACAGATGCCATGGTGGCATCATCGACGGTTACCTGGTCAACCTCAAATCCCTCGGCCTGGAGGCTCTCAATGGCAGCCTCCCCTGCAATCTGAAGGGTTCTTGGTCCGGTTACAACCATGGCCCTGCCCTCAAATCTCAGGTCCCTGCATATCCTCCCTGTGTCCTCGATAACACCTGGCCCTGTGTATATCTCCCTTGGTAGCTGAATTTTCCTTGGATCCATGTTAACCCTCTAATGGAGTATATTTTAAGTAGGAGTAATAAAATAATTTTTGATTAGTGTTTATCTCCAGGGAAAAATATATTTTTGCAGAAACCTATCAAAAAAGACCCTAACCGTTATCATGGTGAAAAAATGACAGAGTTCAGTGAATGGTTCCATAACATTTTAGAGGAAGCCGAAATTATCGATCAGAGGTACCCCGTTAAGGGCATGCACGTCTGGATGCCCCACGGATTCATGATAAGGAAGAATACCCTGAAAATCCTCAGGAGTATACTTGACAGGGACCATGAAGAGGTACTGTTCCCGCTTCTCGTACCGGAGGATGAACTGGCAAAGGAGGCCATACACGTAAAGGGATTCGAGGACGAGGTCTACTGGGTGACCCACGGTGGCCTCAGCCAGCTCCAGAGAAAACTTGCCCTGAGGCCCACAAGTGAAACCGTAATGTACCCCATGTTCGCCCTCTGGGTCAGGTCACACACGGACCTCCCCATGAGGTTCTACCAGGTGGTCAACACCTTCAGGTATGAAACAAAACACACGAGGCCCCTGATAAGGGTCCGTGAGATAACAACCTTCAAGGAGGCCCATACCATACATGCGACCGCCTCTGAAGCAGAGGAGCAGGTTGAAAGGGCCGTGGAGATCTATAAAGAATTCTTTGACTCCCTCGGGATCCCCTACCTGATAACCAGGAGGCCGCCATGGGACAAATTCCCGGGGTCAGAGTACACTGTTGCCTTCGACACCCTCATGCCCGATGGTAAGACCCTCCAGATAGGAACCGTCCACAACCTCGGCCAGACCTTCGCGAGGACCTTCGAGATAAAATTTGAAACCCCTGAGGGGGACCATGAATACGTCCACCAGACATGCTACGGACTATCCGACAGGGTCATAGCCTCGGTGATAGCCATCCACGGTGACGAATCCGGGCTCTGCCTCCCCCCTGAGGTGGCAGCCCACCAGGTGGTGATAGTGCCCATAATATTCAAGAAGGCCGCGGAGGAGGTTATGGAGGCCTGCAGGGATCTCAGATCCAGGCTTGAGGCGGCCGGCTTCAGGGTGCACCTTGATGACCGTGACATCAGGGCCGGCAGGAAGTACTATGAGTGGGAGATGCGCGGAGTACCTCTGAGGGTCGAGATCGGGCCAAGGGACCTTGAAAATGGCGCGGCCGTGATATCACGGAGGGATACAGGTGAGAAGGTAACCGTCGACCTCCAGGGCATTGAGGAAACCCTCAGGGAACTCATGGACGACATCCTGGAAAACCTCAGAACAGGGGCATGGGAGAGGATGGAATCAGAGATACGGGAGGCTGAGACCCTCGAGGAGGCCTCAAGGATAATAGATGAAAAGAGGGGCATCATATCATTCATGTGGTGCGGTGAAGAGGAATGCGGTATGGACGTTGAGGAGAAGGTCCGCGTGGACATCCTGGGAATACAGGAGGGAGGAAGCGGGACCTGCATAAACTGTGGCCGCGAGGCCCCCTACAGGGCTTACCTTGCCAGAACATATTAGATGATGAATAAAATAATTCCGGGTCACGGTACATCATATGAGATGGGAGATTGAATGAAAGGAAGAATAATCCTGGTCATCGGAACAATATTCCTGTTCGCATTCCTCAGCGGGCTTCTCGGGTACGTCACCATGGGCGGTCCTGACCTTGAAACAGCCTACCATGAGGGCAACGTGGAGATCACACAGAAGAGCAGCGCCGGTGAGGTACCCCACACCATTGAGGTTAAGAACTCCGGTCAGAGACCGGTACGGGTTAAAACAGGGACCATCCTCAGATCTGAAACATCAGGAGACCTGGTGACAGCAGAAGACGCTGAGGTGGCACCGGAGTCATCTGCAGAGGTCCTCGCATACTCCCTGGAACCCGAGAGGAGGACCATGAAAGGTTCTGACCTTGAACCGGCAGGGACGGTACCTTCACTCATGCAGGATGTGATCTCATCATCAAACCCTGAAAACCCCCAGGAGGCCTTCAGAACACAGCTAATGATCTGGGTCCTTGCAAGGGGAGACGACCTCAACATATACCGGGGAGAGGTCTACGCCACGGTGAAGTGGAGGGATATGAGGTTCTACCAGCTCAGGGACAACATAACAGCTGTTAAATCTGAAATTGCATCAGAATATGGCCTCACAGAGGACCAGTTAAATGAGGTGAACATCAACAGTTCACTTCTTAACAGGAGCCAGAGCCCATTCAAGATTTTCTCCATGCTCGAGGGCCTTAAAAACAGGTTTGGAGCGATACCATGAAGACATGCGCCATAATACCTGTCTCACGATTCACACATGCAAAGACCAGGCTCTCACCCACCCTTTCACCATCAGAGAGGGAGGGACTGCTGAAGGCCATGCTCATGGATGTATCGGGGGCCCTCGCCAGACACGTGGACAGGGTCCTGGTTATAAGTGCAGATGAGGATGTCCTGGAATACGCCTACAGCCTTGGACTTAAAATACTTGAGGAGGAGGGTGAGAGGGACCTCAACGGTGCCCTTGAACAGGCGATGGACTTCTGCGCCCCGGAATTTGACAGGGTGATCATAACCCCCTCAGACATACCACTGATAGGGAAAGCAGATGTCAGCAGCCTCCTGGACCATGCATCCCGTTCAGATGTTGTTATAGCGCCGGCGAAGGGTGGCGGGACAAACACCCTCATATTAAGGCCCTCTGCAATGAGTCTCAGGTTCGGTGACTGCAGCTTCTTTGAACACATACGTGAGGCCAGGGAGCGGGGACTCAGCGTGTCGGTGTATGACTCATTCTACCTATCCCTCGATGTAAACACTGCGGAGGACCTCGGTGAGATAATACTCCACGGTGAGGGGACCCACGCAAGGGAGTACCTCAGAAAACTCCGCTTCACAGTTAAACCCTCCCGGGGTTCGGACAGGCTGGAGGTTTCAAGGTCACCTTGAAGGATGTGAAATCATGCTGGCGCTCTCAATCGCAGGCTTCGACCCATCAGGAGGGGCAGGTATACTTGCAGATATAAAGACCTTCTCTGCCCTGGGGGTGTACGGTGCAGGCGTCATAACCGCCCTGACAGCCCAGAACGTGGGGAGGGTCTCCGGCATAATGCCGGTACCCCCCGGATTTGTGGAGGAACAGCTCGACCTGGTGATGGAGGACCTTCCAGTTGTGCATGCAAAGACAGGAATGCTCTACAGTGCAGAGATAGTCGAGGCCGTTGCAGAGAAGGTGCGTGAGTACGGTCTGAGGGTGATTGTTGACCCGGTCATGGTGGCTGCATCCGGGGGTGAACTCTCAGAGGGGAACCTTGTGAGGGCACTGAGGAGGCACCTCCTCCCTGAGGCCCTTATCGTGACACCCAATGTCGCTGAGGCAGAGAGGCTCTCAGATGTCCCCATAGGGACCGTGGATGATGCAATCAGGGCTGCCAGGGTCATAGGTGAACTCTGCGATGTCATAATCACGGGGGGTCACCTTGGCGGGAGGAGTGTGATCCAGATCGACGGTGATGTGGAGGTTCTTGAGGGGGAACTTCTTGATAGCCGGAACACCCATGGAAGTGGCTGCTCCTTCTCAGCTGCAACGGCAGCCTACCTTGAGAGGGGACTTGACCTGGGGGAGGCCCTGAGGATGGCCGACAGCTTTGTGAGGGAGGCCATAAGGCACGGGCACCACGGTACCCTCAATCAGTTCTGGATGCACAGCAGGTACCCTGAGTAATCCATTACTGAAAAAAATTCTGATTTTATTCCGGCCTTACCGGATCATATCCTGATGAGTTTTTTGTAGCTGTAAAATGTTTGAATCTGATTCATTGCGTACAGCTTAACCCGTATGGTCTGCAGAATTGATAGTTTGATAAAGGTTCACTGGGATCTGGAAAGCTTAAACAAAAACTTCAGTCAGTGGAATAAAAAAATTATATCGTCTAGAGGAGTTCATCCCGGAGGTCGATCGTATCCTCAAGTGATGGTCCCGTGGATATTATAGTAACCGGGACCCCTGTTGCGGATTCTATATCCTCAATGAAACGTTTAACCTCAGCGGAAAGGTCCGAATACTCCCTGACACGTTCACATTCAGGGTAAAGCCTGTCGACACAGGTTACAGCGATCTGCGTGGCTCCATTGATCATGCATGATTCACGGGCCATCTCCATGTCAAAGAGGCCTATCCTCCTCCTTCTACCTGTGACGGTACCGTACTCCTCAAGGCCCATCTCCTCAGCCTCCTCCTGGCTGATCTCGGTTGGGAATGGACCCTCACCCACCCTTGTGATGTAGGATTTGAAGACGGCTATGACCTCATCAACCCTTGTGGGTCCTATGCCGACATCTGCAGCCGCGGTGCTTGCAGTTGTGTCCTTACTCGTAACGTAGGGGTAGGTCCCGTAGTAGAGGGAGAGGCCGAAGCCCTGTGAGCCCTCAACAAATACGTCCTCGCCCTCATCGAGTGCCTCATTGACCTCAAGGGGGACGTCAGTCAGGAAGTCCCCAAGTTCCTCCACTTCACGGGCGAGCTTCGCAGTCCGCATCACGCGCTCAGCATTGGCCGGGCCGCATCCGGTCCCTGTGCTCCCTATCTTCTTTGAGAGGTAACTGGAGGACTGGTCCTGCTCCTTGTGCTTCCTCTCTATTATGGCGCACCTGTAGTCAACCCCTGTCCTGTCAGCAACACTGTACTTTGAGAGGTACTCCATCTCATGGAGGAAGACCTCGGGGTCGACCAGGACCCCCGCCCCTATCAGGAGCCTTGCATCCTCATGGAAGAAACCTGATGGGGTTAACCTGAGACCGTACTTATCTCCCCTGAACTCAACGGAATGGCCCGCGTTTGGTCCCACACCAGCCCTTGCGATTATTGATGGTTTGTCATTGTAACAGAGATATGTGATACATTTGCCTTTACCTTCGTCACCCCATCCTCCTCCAACTAAAACGGTGCATGTCATGGTGATTCTCCCTAAAATTTCTGCCTCTCATATATTAAGAGGTATCCAATAAAAGTTTTTCCCACCTCAGCATTAACCTCCAGGTTTTCAGGGGTTTTCCCACCTCCGGATGAACGCCCTTTTCCAGCAGGATGCAGCCGGATTCCATCCCGGGTTCTGTGATGAAATGGGTCATGTCTTCTTCCTTATTATACGCTCAAATAGCATGGGAGTCAGTTTCCTCTGGAGGGCTATCAGCACATGCTGCTGCAGTGCCTCCTCCATGGTCTGGACGGTTATCCTGTCCTCGCCCTTCCTTATTCTCACTGCCTGGGCTATCTGGGCGAGGTCCCTTGCATGGGCGAAGGTTGGCTGCATACCCTCTCCCCCCTCACCTATGGGTCTGTATACCTGTGCAAACCTTTCAAGTACCTCAGGGTCGTAGTCCTCACCCATTGATTCCAGGTTGCGCCTGAAAACCTCAACGATCTCATCCACTGTCGGCTTTTCAAGCAGCACATGGAGGGGCGCCCTCCTCAGGTGGGCCTCATCCATTATGGTTATATCAAGGTTGGTTGAGAATGCAGGTATGAAGTGGGTGTGGACTACGATGGGTGACCCCTTAACGTAGATCATGTCCTTCTTGTTCTCAAGGGGGACTATCAGGCGGTTGAGGAGGGCGTTATGGTCCTCCTTCTGTCTCCCAAGGTCGTCGATGAGGAGCACTCCTCCGTTGGCCTTTATTATTGGTGATGTTTCGTAGACTCCCTTGTTGGGGTCGTATCTGCTCTCAAGTTTATCGCTGGTGAGTTCAGAACCTGTGAATACGAATGGTGCGTATATCTTAACCCATCGCGGGTCCTCTGGCTGTTCAGGGCACATCCTGTGGAAGTCGGGGTCATAGAACTGTATGACCTGCTCACTGAACTCAACATATCTGGGTATGACCACCGGTGGCAGGAGATCCGACATCCTGCTTGTTATGAAGGTCTTACCGGTACCCGGGGGTCCATAGATGAAGAGCCCCTTGCCTCCTATGGCACCCTCTATGAGGGTCCTCTTTGCACTCTCATTGCCGACCACATCCCTGAAGGCCTTATCTATGACCTCCTGGGGGATCTTTATGGGGAACCTGCCCTCAAGCTGTCGCCCCATGATCTCAAAGTAGGAGTTATAACTCACCGGGGCCATGCCGATGTAGGGGTTCTCCCTCATGAGTTTTTCGGCCTGTTTCTGGCCCTGTTTCTTGATTGTGTAGGTTACGCTGGGGAAGAGGAAGCCTCCACCTGTTGGAGCGCAGAGTTCATCCTTTTCCATCTCCTTGAGGCAGGCCTCCAGTATGTCGACATGGAGCCCTGTTATCTCATGGATCCTGTTGACCTGTATGCTCCCATAGGTTGCTATGATCTTCAGAAGCAGATTTTTTATGAAGTTTGCTGATAGGTCTATCTCATCAAGCGTCTTTGGCTGTTTGAGCAGCTCAAAGAGTTCCTGCATCTTCTCGTCATGGTAGTAATCCATTCAACCACTCCTCACATAGAAGTCTGTCTCTTGGATAATATAATAGGTTGGATAACTTAAGTTTTGGTCCCTGATGGTCAGCAGGTGCCGGCGGAGGTGACTGCTGAAAATTAACTGCGTTAAACTTCCATATTACGAAGGTATCAGCTGCAAAGGTTCCCCGGAGGAGTGCTGTGGACCATGCAGTACCGCGCTACCCACCACGAAAAGATATTTTAGGGACTTTTAATATAAATAAGTGTGCCAGGTGGTCCAGATGCCCAAAAGAAAGATGAGAACCCGCATGGACCCTGAAAGGCCCGATACTATCAGAGGAAAAGAGCAAAATGTCAAAACCTCAGACCATATACCATCCACAGGTAGAGAGGGTCTCAGCGCCCCTGAGTTCATCCTGATCCTCCTTTTCTCTCCACTTGCCGGTATAATAGGGTTCCTCATCTGGCACGGTGAAAAACCACGGAAGGCAAAACAATCCATCACCATAGCTGCCGTCATGTTCCTGTTCTACATGATAATCTTCCTGTTCTGAACAGGACACCAGAGACACCAGCACCACTCTACATGATAATCTTTCCATTCTACTGGCCCTCTAAAGAAACTCCTTCCATCTCAAGAAGCCTCTTTTTGAGTTTAACACCTCCCTGATAACCTCCGGCATTCCCATCGCTTCTTATGACACGGTGACATGGTATTACAAGCGGGAATGGGTTTCTTGAAAGTGCACCGGCAGCGCTGCGTGGACTCCCACCTGCCCTTGCTGCGACCTCAGAGTAGGTGAGGGTCGAGCCCCTGGGAATTGAGGAGACCACATCAAGGACCCTCCGCTGATATTCTGTGCAGCCCCCAAAATCAAGGACTGATAAATCAAAGTCAACTTCACATCCATCCAGGAACATTCTAATTGAATCCAGGAGTTTCTTAATGGCCATGGGAGGAGAAGAGTCATTTGAATACTTCTTAACCCCCTCAAGAAAGATTATGGCAGTTACACCATCATCGCCCCATACAACACCGATATCTGTCAGAGGATGCATCAAGGTGTACATACACTTAAATGTTTCAGCTTCATGAATATATTAATGAAGGTGTTCATACACTCAAATTGTTTCATGAATTATTAAATGGGGAGTCATGATGGATAGGAACCTCAAGATATTCATAACGGTGATGTTAATTCTTTCAGTCATATCCCAGTTCCTGCCCTTTAAAAATGATGCTATCTCACTTATAAACGTCATAACAAACCTTGCAGCCTTCATGGGACTTTCATATGCCTGCATATACTCCAGGAAGGTTTACCCGCACCTTTACCTCACGTTGCTCCTTCTATCCGCTGCCCAGTTCTTTTCATTCCTCGGAGACTTCACCTGGTTCATACTTGAGAGCATACTGTCCCTGAATCCCTTCCCATCAGTTGCTGACCTGTTCTACCTCCTCTATTACCCCATCTTCGCGGCCGGCATATTCACAATACCCATCAGGAGATACTCTGATCTTAGATCCATCACAGACCTCCTGATAATCCTCGTGGCCTCTGCATCTGCCGCCTGGGTCTTCCTCTTTGAGCCCACGGTTTTTGCAGGAGGAGATTTCACAGAGGTCCTGGTATCAACACTGTATGTGCTGGGCGATCTCCTCATAGTCTTCATGATAATGGACCTCATAATAAACAAGCTGGGGCACCTCAGATCAAGGACCCTCCACGTGTTCCTTGCAAGCATAATCATCCTCCTTGCAGCAGATATATCCTTCACATACCAGAGCCTTACCGGAATTTATGCTGAAGGAACACCACAGGACCTCCTCTGGGCATTCAGTTACATTCTCCTCCTCATTGCAGTGAATGAATTCTTTAAGGAGGACTGGTCAAAGCCCTTATATGTTGAAAAAAAGGTCACAGCTGTCACATACACCCCGTATATCTTTATAATACTGTTCTATCTCTTAACGGCCTACAGCGTGATTAAGGGTGGTGCTGAAAAATCCGCCGTGCTCTTAGTGTCCCTTGGATTCATAATAGTCCTCTTCATCCTGAGGCAGCAACTTTCCCTGAAGGAAAACATGGCCCTCCTCAATGATGTTGAGAATGAAAGGAGAAGGGCTGAAAATTACCTGGAGGTGGCGGGGTCCCTCATAATGGTTCTCGATGAGAAAACCCGTGTGAAGCTCATAAATAGGAGGGGCCTTGAAATCCTTGAATGTGACGCAGGGGAAGTCGCAGGGAAAAACTGGTTCATGACCTTCGTACCCCCTGAAGACAGGGGATGGCGGGAAAAGTTATACACCGAAAAGATCAGCTCCGGGAGTAAGGGTTATCATCTGACCGGTGAGATACTAACATGTAATGGTAACAGAAAAACCGTCGCATGGCACGTTGTATTCCTCAGGGAGGATGGTGAATTCAGGGGCAGCATAATCTCAGGGGACGACATCACAGAACTCCAGAGAGCCACAAGGGCCCTCGAAATGAGTGAGATGAGGTACAGGGAGATATTTGAACTCGCCCCTAGCCCGATAATATCGGTTGGTGATGACCTGCTCATAAGGGACTGTAACAGGAGGGCCGAATCCGTTCTGGGCTACCAGAGAGGGGAGCTGATTGGAAGGAACCTGATGGACCTCATACACCCCGAGGATGCAGGAGAGGACTTTGAAGGGGAAAGAAGGCTCCTGAGATCAAATGGAGATGTCATATACGCAGATATAGGAGTCACCCAGGTTGGGGATGAACGTATAATCATAATCGAGGACCAGACAGAGATACGCAGGTCCCTCCAGGAGAAGGAACTCCTCCTGAGGGAGATACACCACCGGGTCAAGAACAACCTCCAGATAATATCGAGCTTGCTGAGCATACAGGAGCGTCAGCTGGAGTCAGAGGAACTTTCAGAGGTCCTGAGAGAGAGCCGTGAGCGTATAAGGTCCATAGCCCTTGTCCATGAGCACCTCTACAGATCAACAGACCTCAGAACAATAAGGATCAGGGATTACCTCAACAACATCCTCTCAAAGCTGAGCCAGGGACAGACCCATGGGAAGGATGTGAGGATCAGCTCCAGCATAGAGGACCTTGAATTCAACCTTGAGACAAGTCTCCCCATTGGTCTCATGGTCAATGAACTTGTGAGTAACTCCCTCAAGCACTCAGGGGCAGATAACATAACCGTTGAGCTCAGATCCCTCAACGGGACCCTTGAACTTACCGTGAAGGATGATGGGATAGGCCTTGAATCACCGAAGGTCCTGGAGAAATCCGGAAGCATGGGCTGGTACCTTATACGGGCCCTGACAGACCAGCTTGATGGTGAACTGAAAATAGAAACAGAGGATGGCCTATCTGTAAGTTTAAGGTTCAGGGAACTTGGATACAGAGAAAGGTACTGAGGGGATGGTTATGGAGTTCCGGATAACAGAGCGAGTACCGACTGCATCGCCTGGAATGTCCAGCCAGGATGCCCTCGAGATGATAAGAAGGAAGATGGGCGAATATGACAGCATAGACTATGTTTACATCCTTGACAGTGATACTCTGGCCGGTGTCGTATCAATCCGTGAGATCCTATCCCACCATGAAATCCTCGGGGACTTCATGCACCGCGACATAATATGCTTCACCCCCGAAGATGAGCCATTTGATATACCCTACCTGGCACTTTCACATGGAATTAAGGCCATTCCGGTTGTTGACAGTGGGGGCAGATTCAGGGGTGTTGTGCCCTATGATGAAATCATAAGGATACTGAAGGTTGAGGCTGACAGGAACATGCTGCACTTTGGTGGTGTCTTCCACCGCGTGGTTGATGAGAAGAGGAGCCCCGGGTCCATGGTGAAGTCAAGGGTTCCCTGGCTCATCATAGGAGTGGTGGGTGGTACCGTTACCGCCTCAATGATAGGCAGATTTGAGGACCTGCTCTCAGGGTTCATAGCCCTGGCATCATTCATACCCGTGATGGTCTACATGAGCGACGCCGTGGGGACCCAGTCAGAGGCCCTCATAATAAGGGAGATAGCCGTTGATCCATCAATGAATCACCTCAAGTACATAAAGGGAGAGTTCCTGGTCGCAGCTGCAATAGGCGCCCTATCCTCTGCCTTCGCCGGGCTGATGGCAGGGGTCACCCGCATGAACCCTTTACTTGGACTGATAGTCTTCGTATCCATGTTCTTCAGTATAATAGCAGCGGTTTTAATATCCACGGTCTCACCCCTCCTATTCAGGAGGATGGGCTATGACCCTGCGGTTGCAACCGGACCCCTGGCAACCATACTCAGTGACTTCACAACCACACTGATATACCTTAGTGTCGCCTCATCACTCCTTTGAAGACCTATGATTTCAGATTTAATGTAAGGAGACAGACACATGGATCCTGAAGAGAAAATTGAGGAACTTGAGAACCAGATAGCTGAAAGGGACAGGAAGATCAGGGAACTTGAACTCAAGCTCGCCGATTGCATGGGACGGGTCGATGAGATCAGATCCGAAAAATCCGGGCTGCAGGAGGAGGTTAACAGACTGCAGGTTATGAGACTTGACCTCAAGCTAAGGGACTTCCAGGAACTGGAGGATGAGAATAACCGCCTGAAGCACCGCATAGAGATAACCAAGGACCTCCTCGATGAGGCAAGGGAGAGGCTCGAGATACTTGAAGACGTGGTGGAGGGGTTCCTGAACCAGAGCCTGCCTGAAAGGATAACAGGAAAGAAACCCGATGCCCTCATACACTACAGAGAAAGGTTCAGGGATGGCAGGTTCAACAATTTATAACATTTTCAACCGATCTCTTTAATTGTTTCTTATTTTCATGCTTCCATCGAAAAATGTATATCTATCGATGACATACTTATTACATAATATGTTAGGAGTGATTCCATGGAACCATATGGTAAGGGGGACGGCCGTGTCAGGTGGGTGACGCCTGAATGGCTGATGGAGAATATGGAGGATGTTGCCATAATAGACTGTCAGCCAAACATCCACGACTACATACTTGAACACATACCCGGAGCAGTTTACCTCAACGAGGGCCTCTTCAGGGAGCCCCGTGGGAAGGCACCGGCGATGTACATCCCTGAGGGAGCAGTCGAGCTGATATTCCAGCAGGCAGGGATCGAAAACAGGCCCACCGTTGTATACACAGGTACCGGCGGAGTCAAGGGCTGGGGTGATGGTCTCGAGCAGACCATGGTGGCCTACAGCCTTGCAAGGTTTGGCCATGAAAACATTCTGGTACTCAATGGCGGACTCGCAGAGTGGAAGAGGGCCGGTGGAGAATTAACAAAGGTATTCCCTGAGGTTGAGGAATCCGGTTTCTCTGCTGTGACAAAGGAGGACTTCTACATAGAGTACCCTGAATTCAAAAGGATAAAGGACGATGAAGACGTTCTGCTGCTCGATGCAAGACCGGCAGAGGTCTATGAGGGGCAGGGCCCCTGGATAAAACCCGGGCACATACCGGGCGCAGTTAACCTCCCCTGGGCTGACCTCATGGACCCAGAAAACAGGACCCTGCTGAAGCCAGAGGATGAGATACTTGAACTCGTAAATTCAGTGGGTGCAACACCCGACAGGAAGATAATCTGCAGCTGCGGCACCGGCAGGGAGGCGACGAACGAGTTCCTCCTCTTCAGGTGGTACCTTGGGTACCCTGATGTCAGGATATATGAGGGATCATTCACCGAGTGGACCCAGATAGAGGACAACCCCACAGTCACGGGTCCGGACCCACGCTGATGAACCCTCAAATTATTTTTTTATCCATGAAAAATTCAGTGCCCCTGACCACCGAAGTCTGTTTTAAGTTCTGATCCCGCAAATAACATCACAGCAAGGGCTGCAGCCACGTTCAGAATCATCAGGAATATTCCTCCAGCAAGGGTGCCCTGGACCGGGAAGAGGAAGTATGAGAGGTTTCCTGTTGTGTGGATTATCATGGTGGCCAGTATACTGCCTGTGGAGTTGTAGACCCAGGTATATATCACCGAGGCAGAGATTATAAGGATCATGAAACTCCAGAATGGGACCTGGGACTGTATGCTACCCCCAATGAAGAATAGGGGTATGTGCCAGAGCCCCCATATGAACCCTATTATCAGGGCCGCGTAGATTGGCGAGTACCTCCTCTGAAGCCGTGGAAGGGCATAGCCCCTCCACCCGAATTCCTCCTGCAGTGGCCCTCCGAGGAAGAATATGTAAATGAACACCATTATGACCATGAGGGGCTGTGAGGTCCAGTAGAGGTACGGCTGGGGGTCACCCCACAGGACACCCAGGTAGAGTGCCACTGCAGTTAGCACAGGAAAGAATAAGAGGATTACAGGCCACCAGATCCTGTGAAAGTCGTAATTAACACCTTTCCTGAGGAGTGCCAGCAGTTCATCCCGGCCGCCATACCTGTAGCTCAGGAGAACGGCTGCAAGTGTTGGGCCGAATGCTGCAGGGTTGTAGGGGCTTTCAAGGAATGCCTGCAGGGGCTGGGGAAAACTGAAGCCCGCAGAGACCATTGCTACAGGTATCCAGAGTACCCATGAAAATATGAATGCCACAATGAAAAAGTCTGATATGCGATCATTCTCCATCATAATCACCAGAATCTTATCAGTGCAACTTAAAGGGTATGAGGGTCACAGGGACCCTGAAGGGATACGATGTACCTCATCTCACCCTCCATCACGATACACAGTATAGGTTTCAGTGAGACTGCATTTATACCCTTTTCTGTGAGGATGAAGCTGACCCTGAAGACGGGTATTAAAAGCCTGCCACCGGCATCCACAGCTGCAGCGGGACATGCCCCCTCAATTATCCTCATTAACACACACCAGCATCATAAGAGTCATGAGAAAGCCCGGAGACCTGAGATGAATTCCCTGAAAGTTCTCCTCCTGAGGAGCATGAGAAATGTTAGAAGTGGCCTGAGGGGTGTCACCCTTAAGCTGAGTTCAAGGACACCATTCACCTCATTACCTGAAAAGTCAGGTCTGACCATTATTTCAACATTCCTCACCCCTGCAGTCAATGCTGAAATGGTCCAGAGGTAACCTGAGAGCTCTGCGGTCCCTGCCAAGTCATCCGAGGCCACATCAACAGTCAGTTCCAGTCTCTGAAGGTTAATTGAAGATAGGACGCTCCCTGCAAGATCCATAATATCCCTTCTGGCAATTAGGGCCCTGCGTGCCAGTTCAATCAGCCTTTTAAACTCAAATTCCTCACCCTTTTCTTTATCAGCACCTTTAAATTTTTTTCTGAATATTCCAAGTCTCCAGAGCAGGATCTGAAGCCTGAAATCCATGTTCTGCCCCTTCTTAGTACCCCTGATGACCAGGGTGTAGGGTGAGATGAGCAGCGCAGCCAGCAGCCCCAGTGGAACCGCCAGGATGAGGAATTTCATGAAAACCTTATTCTCCCCGTTTTACCTCAGAATCCCCCTTATCTGAGATCTCCCTTATTATATCGGTGACTGCGGATCCAAGTTCACCTATAACTCTCCCCCTACCTGAAGTTAGATCTATGACCCTGACACCCCCGGGTCCCTCAACACCCTTCAGCAGAACGATGACCGCCACGGGTTCAACTCCTGCCCCGGCAGCTGCGCCGCTTCCGGCGCCAGTATCCGATGTTGAAGCCCTTCCTTCACCCATACCGGCCCCGAATCCAACCCCCATCTTCATCAGGGGTATCAGTATCTTGTCCTCGCTTTCAATGGCCTCACCCACAAGGTTCTTCACGTCGAGGAGTTTGCGAAGCTCCTCAACGGTCGTTTTAATCGGCTCTTCAATTTTCATTTAAACCACATTGATATTATGTGATCGTTCAAGTATATGCACTTTCCCATTAAACATCCAAAAACATTTATAATGAAAGGACCCATATCTCTATTAAATCTGGAGGCGGTAAATATGAATTTAAAACTGGTTTCTTTAATTGTGGTGCTTCTTATTGCAGGCGCCGCTGGAGTCTACATCCTAAATGGAAATGGCAGTGCAGATGGTAACACCAGCCCGGAAACTCTGGGAACCAATAAAACAGAAACCCATAAACCAGGCTCAGCCAGGATTGTCGCAACTCAGGCAGGACCTGAAACTGCAAAACCAGGCACAAATATCACTCTGAAGTGTAAACTGAGAAATGATGGTGAGGGTCCCGCCAAAAACGTTAAGGTTTCTTCACAGGACTTCGAAAGGAGCTTCTCTGTTATAGGACCCGGTGAACAGGTGGAATTCCAGGTCCAGATTTACATACCCACAGAGGAGGAGGTTAAGAAGGACTTTGGAGATGACGCAACGCTGTCAAACCCCTACTTTATAGGGGGCTTCGGTGTAAGCTACACAGATATGACCGGAAAACACAGCACAAACTCAAATAGCGTGGAAATACCTCTGAAAACCTAAGACAAAAAATACTGATTGTGCTAAAAATGGTTTTAAAGTTTGAGGGGGATCTTTAGATCCCTCAAAATTATCATTCTGACCGTTTAACAGGGATCTGGACCTCTGTAAGGAGCTCAGATTCGTCAACTTCCAGTGGACTGTTGAGGTAAACCTCTGTCACAGGCCCTGTAATCTCATAGCCATTCTCCATCGCATATTCGATGAGGGCATGTATAACCGGCCCCACCTCAGTGTATGGCCCCTCATGTAACGCTGCAATGACCCTATGGGATGGTAGGTTCTTTATCTTAACCCTTTCATCCGCTTCGGCCTCACCTGCAATGGAAACACCTATCTCGTAGAGGAGTTCCTCCTCATCAACCTCCTCTGGAGTGTTGTAGTATGTCCCATATACACGGCCTGTCATCTGCAGACCGTTCTTAAGCACCCATCCCGCAACCTCAGAGATGTACTCCGGTATACGTTCATAGCTTCCCCTGCACTCAATGTAGGCCACACGAATCCCTTCAACCATCTTCTCAGTTATCTCCATAAAAACCTCCCCATTAATCTTATCAACCTCAAGTGATAAAAATTTATCTAAATTTCGCAAAAAACTGTGTTAGATCACATTCTAACAAGGATCACACCAGCAACAACCATCATAAGGCCGGCAAGCCTTGTCGCCGTTATGCTCTCATCCAGAAGTAGTGCCGCAACCATCACCGTGAAGATGGGGAAGGCTGCAACCACCGGGACAACCACAGAGGCATCCCCCGACTTGAGGGCGTAGTAGTAGAATAGCTGTCCCATGAGGGCCGCTGATATCCCATCAAGAGCCAGAAAGAACCATCCCCTGGGACCTGCCTCTGAAAGCGCCTCCGCACCCCCATTGAACATGACCCATATGAGCATGATCATGGTTATCACCGAACTCCTTATGGTTAGGGCAACACCGGGGTTAAGCCCCTCAAGACCTATCTTGCTGAAGACAGGGGCAAGACCGAACATGAGAGCTGCAAGTAGGGCGAAGACAAAGTAGTTCAAAACATCACCTCAGATTAATATATGAAATCAGACCATTAAATCTATGCAAAGGCAGACCACAAAGACCTACCCACAAAAACAGGCCATCAAACCTTATTTACATGTTAACAGAAATATAGACAGAATCATATCTGTGTGATAAAATGATACTAATCGTTGGCGGAGCAGGATACATCGGGTCACATGTCAATAAATTTCTATCAGAGAGGGGATACGAAACCCTCATCCTTGATAACCTCACAAGGGGCCACAGGGATTTTGTTAAGTGGGGTGAATTCATAGAGGGTAACCTGGGTGATAGGAGACTCCTTGACAGGACCTTTGAAACCCATGACGTGGATGCGGTCATGCACTTCGCAGCATTCACAGATGTCGGTGAATCGGTCCTCAAACCAGGAAGGTACTACCATAACAACGTCGTGAACACCATAAACCTCCTGGATTCCATGGTGGACCATGGCGTCAGGGACTTCATATTTTCATCCACCTGTGCAGTCTACGGGAACCCCATGGAGATACCAATAAGCGAGGAACACCCCCTCAACCCCATAAGCCCCTATGGCAGATCCAAACTCATGGTTGAGGAGATACTGGGGGACTACAGGGATGCCTATGGTCTCAACTATGTCTCGCTCCGCTACTTCAATGCAGCCGGAGCAGACCCTGAAGGAGAGGTGGGGGAGCTTCATAACCCTGAAACGCACCTCATACCCATCGTCCTGGATGTTGCCCTGGGTCTGCGGGACGCCGTGCGGATATTCGGCACAGATTACCCAACACCCGACGGAACATGTGTGAGGGACTACATCCACGTTATGGACCTGGCAGATGCCCACTGGAGGGCGCTCAGATACCTTGAGGGTGGAGAAAGCGGGGTTTTCAACCTTGGAAACGGGAACGGCTTCTCAGTCATGGAGGTTATAGAGACCTGCAGGGAGGTCACAGGTGCCAGTATAAATGCTGTTGAGGATGACAGAAGACCAGGTGATCCACCGGAACTCGTGGGCAGTGCCGGTAGGGCCAGGAGGGTCCTTGGCTGGAGGCCGGAATTCACAGAACTCGAGGATATAATAGAAACCGCATGGAACTGGCATTCAAGGATCAGAGGGGGGATCTCATGATAACCGTCACAGGAGATATAACCGTTGACTGGATACAGTGGTCCGTTAAGGGAGACTCTGATGTCTCAGAATTTAACTGGAAGAACCACCTTGGATTCAAGAGGAAGGCGCTTGAGGGCGGCGCACTCCTCACAGCAAGGATGCTGAAGAACTTTACGGAGGTTAATCACCCATCAATAGGGGATGAGCCAGGCAACACTGACCCCTCAGAGTTCATACACTCCTTCGCGGAACTCAAAGCCACAGGCGATGGTTATCATGTCAAGAAGTTCATGGGTTACACCGGCCCGGACAGCGGTCTTCCATCAATGCCATTCAGTTTAAAGGAACATGAATCCCCCATCATAGTGATCGATGACGCTGGGAACGGGTTCAGGGAGATGGAGGAGCGGTGGCCGTCCCAGATCATGGGTGGAGACCCCCTCATTGTGCTTAAGATGTCATCACCACTGTTCAGAGGCAGCCTCTGGGAGCACCTCCTGGAAGAACATCCAGAGAAGCTAATAGTCATAATAACCGCAGATGACCTCAGGGAGCACGGTGCCAACATAACAAGAAGGCTCTCATGGGAGAGGACCGCAGAGGACTTCATCTGGCAGATGGAGAACAACAGATCACTCGAAGATCTCAGGGACCTCAACGTGGTGGTCCGCATAGGCCTCGAGGGCGCCATAAATTACAACAGGGGGGATGTCAGGCTATTCTACCACCCACAGCTCTTTGAGGGCGACCTTACAGAGAGGGCCCCGGGAAAAATGCAGGGCTGTGGCTCTGCGTTCACTGCAGCATTCACCGCGGCCCTATCAGAGGGTCGTGAGATGGATGAATGCATAAGGCGGGGTATTACAGCCGCTGCCAGACTCCTTGAAAGAGGGTTTTCATCCGAACCTGACTACCCAATATCTGATGTATTCATGAGTGCAGATGATGAGATAGGGGCTGTTGAAATACCTCAACACCCCCGGGGACTCTGGACAATCGCCAGTTCACCCCCACTATTTGACATAGAGTCAGTTTCAAGATACATTGTGATAAACGGTTACAGTAGAAAAAAATGTCCGCTACCTGTTGCCCACTTCGGTAAACTTATAACAGCAGACCGAAGGGAGATCGAGGGTTATCAGAGCATAAGGAACCTGATGGTGGAGTACATGAAAAATGATAACCCTGAGAGACCCCTCTGCATTGGAGTGTTCGGGCCCCCCGGTGCCGGCAAATCCTTCGCAGTGAGCCAGCTTGCCGCAAGTGTTGATCCTGAGCGAATAAAGCACCTAAACTTCAACATATCCCAGTTCAGGTGCGAGGATGATCTTATAGACGCCTTCCACCAGATAAGAGACGCTGTACTTGAGGGTATGGTCCCCCAGGCATTCTTTGATGAATTCGACTCCCCTATCGGCGAGAAAAAACTGGGCTGGGTTAAGTACTTCCTTGCACCGATGCAGGACGGAGAGTTCAGGGAAGGCGACAGCATGCATCCCCTGGGCAAATGCATCCTGGTATTTGCCGGGGGTACGAGCAGCACCTTCCAGGAGTTTGAGTCACAGGACCCTGAGGTTCTGAAGGAGGCCAAGGTCAGGGACTTCATAAGCCGGCTCAGAGGATACGTGAACATCATAGGTCCAGACCCACAGCACAGACGCGACAAGTTTTTCATGCTACGCAGGGCAATACTCCTGAGATCCATGTTCGAAAGGAAGGCTCCCCACCTTTTTGATGCCAGCGGACGCCTTAGAATCGATGAGGGAGTTCTAAACGCTTTCCTTATGATACCTGAATACAGACATGGTGTGAGGTCAATGGAGGCCATACTTGATATGAGCATCCTCCAGGACGTCAGGAAGTTTGAAAAGGCGTCACTTCCCTCTGCAGGTCAGCTGGACCTCCACGTGGACGGCGAGCTATTCCACAGAATGGCAATGGATTAGGTGTGGTACGGAGAGAATACCATGATAGTCAGCTTCGACGAAACAATCCATTAATGGATCAGGTGATATATTGGAGAGAAGAAGAGTTCTAAGACCCGAGGACTACGTTGACAGACTAAAATACCTTAACAGGGTCGCTGATGAATACGCCGAATCAGGTGATCTAAAGAAGACCGCTGACACCCTGTTCAGAATCGGGAGGGAGTACCACAGGATCAGCAGAACAGACCTTGCCATTGAGAGTTACAGGAATGCCCTAGAGCTCTACAGGGAGGTGGATGACCCCCATGAGGCTGATGTTTCACTCTGCATGGGGAGGGCCTATGAGGGTAAGGGCAAACTGAAGAGGGCCGCATGGTTCTACAACCTTGCAGCATCGGGTTTCCGTAAAACAGGGGATCTTAAAAGGGAATCAGATGCTGTACTCTACAGTGCAAGGATCCTCGAGAAGATGGGGAAACACGATGAGGCCCTTGAGGCATACAGAAAGTACAATGAGATCTGCATGAAGAACCAGGACAAAATCAAGGTCCTTGTCGCATATTCAAAGATGAAGGAACTGGAGGCAGAACTCAGGGAAGAGATTTTAAGGTACAACGCCTCCGTACTGCTCCTCTACCTTGCAATTCTCATCATCGCCGAGTATTCGACGACGTTCATAAGCATGAAACTGGGCCTCGTGATTCATGCGTCTCTCCTTTTCGCCCTCTTTATCCATTCGGCCCTATCAAAGAAGAAGATGAAGGTCCTCCTTGCCGCCATGATGATACTGCCACTCATAAGGATCGTGGGGCTTTCAATGCCCCTCGCGGTCATTAAACACCTTTACTGGTATGTTATAATAGCAATACCCCTGTTTGCTGCATCCGCTGCCCTCATGAGGACCCAGAAACTTGGAAGGGATGATGTTGGATTAAATCTTAAAGGTCGGAAGTGGCAGCTGGCTGTTGCACTTACCGGTTTTCCCATGGGTTACATCGAGTACCAGATACTCAGACCCGAAGCACTGATACCCTCGCCCTCAGTTTCAAATCTACTGGTGGGCTTTCTGGTCATGCTTATAGGGACGGGACTGGCAGAGGAGCTCCTCTTCAGGGGGATCCTTCAGAGAAATGCAGAGGACGTTATGGGAAAACTTCCAGGACTTCTGTATGCTTCACTCCTCTTCACAGCCCTTCACGTTGGCTGGAAATCCGGTTACGACCTTATATTTGTTTTCAGTGTCGCCATGATCTATGGGCTGGCTTTCCAGAGAACAAGGAGCATTTCAGGGATAACCGTATCCCACGGCATATCGAATTCCATTCTCTTCCTGATAATGCCCTTCCTCTAATTTTCATTAAAATTCAAAAAAGAAATGGGAGTTCCCTTCAACATTAAAAAATTCAAGAGTCATGGTGCCGGGAGGCTACCGGTAACCATCAATGAGATTCTTCAGATATTCAATTAACTCGGGCCTTATCTCATCATCGTTCATTGCAAACTCAAGGGATGTTTTAAGCCAGTCAACCCTGTTACCAATATCATAGGTCCGTCCCCTGAAAACGCAACCATAGACCTCCTCGAGGCACCTCATGGCATCTGTGAGCTGTATCTCGCCACCAAATCCAGGTGGTACCTCCCTTATGTGGTCAAATATTTCACTCTCAAGGACGTACCTGCCCATTATGGCAAGGTTTGAAGGCGCCTCAGTTACAGGTGGCTTCTCAACCATATCCCTTATGCTGTAGATTCCCTCTGAGACCTCTTCACCATCTATGATACCGTATCGCTCCACCTTATCCCTGGGGACCTCCTCCACTGCAATTGCAGATGCCCCGTACCTCTCATATATATCCATTAACTGGCGCGTGCAGGGGACCCCTGATGATGTTATGGTGTCCCCAAGGAGAACAGCGAAGGCGTCCTCACCGTCTATATGTTTCCTTGCACAGTATATTGCATCCCCGAGGCCCTTCTGCTCCTTCTGTCTCACGAAGTAGATGTCTGCAAGGTCTGAAATCGCCTCAACCTCGTCAAGGTAATTCATCTTGTTATTCTTTCTCAGGAAGTATTCAAGTTCAAATGAACGGTCAAAGTGGTCCTCAATCGACCTCTTACCCTTACCTGTTATTATGAGTATATCATCTATACCCGAGGCTACTGCCTCCTCAACAACGTACTGTATTGTTGGCTTGTCAAAGACCGGTAGCATCTCCTTGGGCTGTGCCTTGGTTGCAGGCAGAAAACGGGTCCCAAGGCCAGCTGCTGGTATAACTGCCTTCATAGAAAAAAAACCTCCGTTACTTAAAAAAAATAAAAAAAGGTTTTAACCACCCGCTGCAAGAGTACATAGAACTGGAGGTGCAAGCTGTGTTATTGTAACCGTCCCATCAGCATTCACTGTTATGAGAAGCTCGACGTATATTGATTTTATACCCTTGAGGAATTCAGCGCCCCTTGCATTGTCCTGTGTGACGTTGATCTGGTTTGAAGTTATGGTGGATGCCGGGTAGAATGCGTGTGATGCTGTAAGAAGGTATGCATTTGTTTCGTCATCGATTTTGTCCTGGCTACCTCCATTTACTGTCATGTTGATGGTGGCGTTTCCTGTTTTGTTACCATGTGGATCGATCCACATCTTCAGTGTAAATGTTGTTCCGGCAGGTAATGATCCATTGTAGCCAAGTTCCTTTGATAGATCCGCTGTGACCCTTCCATTTGGCTGAAGCCATGAATCCATGTATATGTTCGTTAGTGAGCCATCAGCCTTTGATACGTTCTCTATAACCGCAACCGCATGTACCTGATGGTCAGTGGCATGGTTGTCGAATGCAAGGAGTGTTGCGCCTGCTACAGGGGGTGTGACTGTCTGTTTTCCCATCATGAGGGCCGCGGCTCCCACTATGATGATTATAACCACTATGGCCAGTATTAAAGCATTTCTGTTCATCCTTTACCCCCTTTAGACAATTGTCAGAACCCTGTATATCACTATCGCTGCAAACACTATCAGCAGTGGCAGAATTGCCACGTTGGAACCGGATACCAGTGCCTTTAATGTTTCGTTTCCTGTTTCATCGGAGCTGAGCACCTCCTTAACAGCCAGGAAACCAATAAGTGCAATTACTGCTATTATGCTGTATGTCATGACATCTGCGGTTGTCACCGTGGTGGTAGTTGTTGTTGTGACTGTCGAAATCATTTCTAACCTCCAGTTGTTTTTTTTATCTTGATGACTAATAAAGTTTTCTGTACATTTAATAACAGCTCTTAAAACATTCATGGAATTTCAAGACCAAATTTTTCTGAGACCAGCTTCAGGAAGAGATCCCTTCCCATGCCCTGAATCCTGATTGTCTTCTGACGGCTCTTCTGCCCTGACACTATCTCAACATCCCTTCCAAAGGTCTCTGAGAATTCCTTTATTATCTCCCTGTTTGCCTTCCCTTTCTGGGGGGGTGAATGGATCTTCACCTCAATCCTCTTCCGCCATTCATTGTAGGATGGGATCCCAAATTTTCCCGATGCAGGTGATACCTCAATGTTCACAAGAAGGTCATCACCCACCTCCCTAAGACAGTCCATAGTGATCACCCGTCAGGTCGCTAATAACTGAGAATTCAGCTTTCAGCCTATCGGTATATCCTTTCATCTGCATAAATATGATGGCACCAGCAGGTCCCGTTTCATGGCAGATGTCTGAACTACCGCAAACTTTAAATAGTAAAATGTAGATACTTTGTTTCACTCCCCGATCAGCACTGATTTTCCCATGCAGGGGTGGTCGAGCGGTCAAAGGCGCTAGGTTGAGGGCCTAGTGGGGGAGTCCCTTCGCGGGTTCGAATCCCGTCCCCTGCACTTCTATTTCATCAATTTTCAGTAGGCAATAAACTTCAAAGTTTTTTTAATAGTAAGATTCAAAACTGTAGTGAATCTCATGTTCTCAATGGCTTCCATCAAGTATAGATAACGCAGAATTAATATTCGACTATTATCTCAACCGTGAGTTCCCTGCCCTCCCTCAGATCCCTCACAAGATTCTCATCAAGATCACATGCCGCCTTATCAGCCCGTATCATCAGCGTCCTGCTGCAGATGTAATCACTCTTCCTGCACACTATATCTGTTGGATGGTCAAGGGTAAGTTCAGGGTGCCCGTAGCCCCTTATCTCATCATAACCATTCTCTGTCCTCAGTATAACCCTGACCAGTGATGATTCACGTGCTATGGCCCTCTTCATCTCATCAGGAAGTGTTGATATGGAATCAGATGATGAAACACCTATTATGCAGTCTGCTGTTTCACCTATCTCAGGGTCCACAGTGACCTCAAAGGTTGTCCTGTGGCCTGCTGTGACATTGGGATGTCCCCTTGCCCTCAGAGTATATCTCAACACTCCCATTGGATCACCATGGAAAATTGGGTTTCTGCAGGGCCCAAAAAAAGAGTTTGGCTGGCAAAAAATCTACTCTGCCTTCGTACCTCCCCAGAGAGCTACAAGCCCGATAATTATTTTAAGGGCAGCGTGCCATGCCGGGTCCTTGAGAGCCGGGAACGGAATCCCAAGGTAACCCAGTATACCCATCAGTACCAGTATTATACCAATTATGTAAAGCAACCATTTTGCCACTGCCATGGTATCACCCCCACTGGTAATGGTACCCTGCAGAAACCAGAATTAATATTAAATTGTGATGGATATAAATTTTACTAAAAGTTTCTTGCTGTGATAATAACCATTCGATTTATTACCTGAAATGAGTGTACATCTCTTAAATTAGTAAATGTTCAGCTAAGATTATTATACATGATGTACAGAAGATATGCACCTATGAAAACCGTTAAATCAGGAAATGATGCTGATGAAGGGAACATACTGTCTCATTATAAACTGCAGAGGGACTGAGAGGAGGATCGGAAGCCTTGGAACCGTAAGGTTCCCTCCAGGCTTCTATGTATATGTTGGTTCCGGCTTCAGCTCCCTTGAGGCAAGGATAAAAAGACACCTCAGCTCCGAGAAAAGGAGGAGGTGGCACATAGACCACTTCCTGGACGGTGCAGAGGTTGAATGTGTCCTCTACACAACAGATAAAAGAAGACTTGAATGTGCAGTTTCAGAGAAGCTCCATGGCAAAAAATCTGTCAGGGGCTTCGGCTGTTCAGACTGCAGGTGTAAATCACACCTGCATCACTTCAAAAATAAAAATGATGCCACCGAATCTGTAAAGAGGGCCTTCAGGGAACTGGGAGCTGAGGTCCATGAATGGGGGATATGACTATCCCCTCAGGAGTTTAACCCCTGCAGCCATCATCACGGCCCCAAAGATTAACTTAAGGGTTGCGTGCCATTGGGGCTCAGTTCCAAGGGCACCGGATGGGTCGAGTGCCCATACAGCCATAATCACTATCAGAAATCCAGCTGCCAGATGGAATACTCCAAGCTGCTCAAACCTCTCCATAACCATATCCTCCATCAGAGACCATGAAAGACCAACCTGTGATAGGATGAATCTCAGGAACCACCATTAACCCTCAACCCTGAATTTTCAACAACCCGGAACCAATCATGAATCCGAGGAACCACCTTCATTAACCATCAACCCTGAATTTTCTGAAGAATTCCTCAAACTCCTCCTGATCCATTGGTTCGGGTACCGTGAATTCAGTGTTCCTGTAGATATCCTCCGCGAGTTTCCTGTAAACAGAGGCCTGTTCAGACTCAGGGAACCGTTCTATGACAGTCCTGGCCTCAAGCTCACTCTCCTGGACAAGATGGCTTCTGGGAACAGCTCCAATCAGCCTTGAACCTATCCTTGAAGCAAATTCAGATACGATCTCCACCTCATCCCTGATGCCCCTGCAGTTACATATGACACCTCCAAGTTTACCCTTGAGCTTCCTTATGCCCCGTGCAATGTTGTTGGCTGCGTAAAGGGACATGTACTCCCCGGACGTAACTATGTAGACCTCATCTGCAAAGTCCTCCCTCAGGGGAACTGCGAAGCCTCCGCAGACAACGTCACCAAGGACATCATAGATAACGACATCAATGTCCTCCCGGAATACTCCAAGCCTTTCCAGGAGGTTCATTGCAACTATGACGCCCCTCCCGGCACACCCCACACCTGGTTCAGGGCCACCTGATTCAACGCACCTTACACCCCCAAATCCTGTGTGTATTACCTCAGAAACATCGGGTTCTCTGTTCTCCTTCAGCACATCCAGAACCGCGGGGAGCCTCTCACCATAGAGGGTCCTTGTGGTATCTGCCTTGGGGTCACATCCTATCACAAGGACCCTGTGCTCCGATGAGTAAGCCGCCGCCATGTTTGAGACGATGGTGGATTTACCTATACCTCCCTTACCATAGATGGCTATCCTCTTCATTGATACACCACTGAGCGATCACTTAACAAAGGCCCCTATTATATCTCCCCTCGTTATTATCCCGGCCAGCCTGCCATCCTCATCAACCACTGGCAGTCTCTTGATGTCATGCCTTTCCATGAGCTCAGCTGCATCTGAGACCGAGGCGCGTGGGGGCACGGTTACAACCTTAGGGGTCATTATCTCCTCCACGCGCATGACCGCCGCCTTCCTTATACCCCTCGCTATCTCATCATATTCGTGTTTCATGCGGAGGGGGAGTTCAAGGAGGTCCAGTGGTGAGGGCATGATGAGGTTAAGGCTGGGGGAGTGGACCTCTATGAGCCTCATTATATCTCCCTCACTGATGATACCCACAAGTTTCCCGTCCTCGTCCACAACCGGGGCACCGCTTATCCTGTTCTCCCTGAGTACCCTTGCCGCCTCATGGATACTGCTGGTCCTCTTAACGGTTATAACATCGCTCTGCATAGCATCCTTTACCCTTATCATCTGTTCACCCATCTTTAATATGTGGACCATCACTTTTAAAAATAACAGTCCCCCTCCACATACTAACCTGGAAAGATGATGTTTAGGAGGCCAGAAAAAAAGGAACAACTGGAACATCGAAGGTGGGTTTTCAGAAACCGGGTTCTCAGGAATCAGACCTCTTAACCCTCCTGTAGACAAGATCCCCTGGCCGGACCCTGTCCTCAACAAGGAGCCCAACCTCCCCACCTTCAGCCACCTCTACCGATTCCCCCTCTATCTGGAGGGACTTAACACGCTGTATGAGGGCCCCGGTGGTTTTTCCCTGGATTATAACCTCATCACCCACCCTGAGGGGTCTCCATAGTCGTAGCCTTGCTGCACCGACCTTCCTGTAATAATTAACTACCTCTCCAATGTCCTCCTTGATGTATTCGGATATGTTTCCACTGCTACCGTTCTCAGGTTCGCTGAAATAGAATCCCGTGCTGAAGCCCCTGTTGAAGACCTTTCGAAGTTCACTGAGCCAGCGCTCCTCAAATCTCCACTCACCACTGAGGTACCTGTCCAGGGCCTCCCTGTAGACACCTGTCACCGTTGCAACGTAATCAGCAGGGCGCCCTCGGCCCTCAATTTTAAGTGCATGGACCCCTGCATCAACAAGTTCAGGTATGTGCTCGATCATGCAGAGATCCGCGGGACTCAGGAGGTAGCTCCTTACAGCCTCTGAAGCTGACACCTCAAGGTCGAATTCACCGTCCTCTGATACCAGTCTCCAGCTCTTCCTGCAGGGCTGCAGGCAGTCACCACAGTTTGCACTTCTGCCATAGAGGTAGGAACTCAGGTAGCACCTCCCTGAGATGGCGGTGCAGAGGGCTCCGTGAACAAAGACCTCAACCTCAACCGGTGAAGCCGACGCAATCCCTGCGATTTCTCTGAGGGACAGTTCCCTTGAGAGTATAGCCCTTGAGACCCCCATGTCCCTGAGTATGGTGAGTGTACGGGTGTTTGTAATGTTTGCCTGTACACTTACATGGACATCCAGACCGCATTCAGCTGCAAGGTCCACCGCTGCAAGGTCAGAGGCTATGACAGCATCAACACCTGCGGAGTGGAGTTCCGGAAAGATATTCTTGAGCCTCTCAACATCATCATCCCTGAGGGCCGTGTTGGTGCAGACATACAGCCTTGAGCCGTGGTCGTGGGCCCTCTCCACAGCCTCTGCAACCTCACTTACCCTGAAATTATCTGCCCGCGCCCTCATGTTGCAGCCCTCGAGTCCAATGTAGACTGCATCCGCCCCTGACCTGAGGGCTGCCATGAGGGAAGAAAAGTCTCCGGCCGGTGATAGGAGTTCAGGCATCTCAATCACTGAAAAACAATCCTTAATTTTATACAACAATGAAAATCTGCAGCCAGGGCCCCATCACCTGGAGCAGGACCTCATGGCCTCATATTCACTTATGTCAGATGGTAGGGGTGTGGGGTAGTCCCCATCAAGGCATCCCGTGCACAGGAATCCCTTCTTTATACCTATGCACTCCACCAGGGACTCGATGCTGAGGTAGCCCAGGGAATCAACACCTATTATCCTCCTTATCTCCTCAACGTTCCTGCTGGATGCTATGAGCTCCTTCTTTGTTGCCATTGCTATGCCATAGTAGCATGGGGACTTTATTGGTGGGCAACCTATCCTCAGATGTATCTCCTCTGCCCCGGCATCCCTTATGATGTCAATGAGTGCCCTTGAGGTTGTCCCCCTCACTATACTGTCATCGATGAGTACTATGCGTTTACCCTCAAGTTCGGACCTTATGGGGTTCATCTTGAGTTTAACCGCTGTTTCACGTTCCTCCTGGGTCGGCATTATAAATGTACGGCCCACGTACCTGTTCTTTATCAGGCCCTCACCGTAGGGTATCCCTGAGGCCCTTGAGTATCCTATGGCCGCCGGGATGGATGAGTCAGGTACGGGTACAACCACGTCTGCGTTGGCCGGGTGCTCCCTGTAGAGGGCCTCCCCAATATTGAGGCGGACCCTGTATACGTTGCGCCCGTCGATTACACTGTCCGGCCTTGCGAAGTAGACGTACTCAAACATGCAGTGGGCCCTCCTGGTGTTGGGGGCGTTTGCAACCCAGTAGGATTTGCCCCGGTTCAGGTGGAGTATCTCACCGGGCTGGACGTCCCTTACATGCTCGGCACCTATGACATCAAAGGCCACGGTCTCCGAGGCCACGATCTGGGTGCTGCCCTTCCTTGCAAAGGCCAGTGGTTTTATACCCACAGGGTCCCTGACGACATAGAGGTCCTGGTTCAGAAGCACCACCAGGGAATATGATCCCACCAGCTGCTCTGAAACCCTCTTTATGGCGTATATCATGTTCGGTTTCTCATCGTATTCCCTGCTGAGGAGGTGGCAGATGACCTCTGAGTCCGTCGTTGAGACAAAGCTGTGACCCTCCTCTTCGAGTTCCTCGCGGAGTTCCATGGAGTTTATGATGTCTCCATTATGGGCTATTGCAATTTTACCTCCCTGAAATTCGCTCCAGAATGGCTGAGAATTCTCAATCCTTGATTCGCCTGTGGTTGAGTAGCGCACGTGTCCTATCCCGACGTTCCCCTTAAGTTCCTCTAGCTTCTCAGGATTGAAGACGTCGCAGACCAGCCCCATTCCCCTGTGTGTCAGTATATCGTTCCCATTGAATGTTGAGATCCCTGCAGACTCCTGTCCCCTGTGCTGCAGTGCGTAGAGCGCATAATATATCTGGGAGGCCACACCGGTTTTCTTATCCTGTGAGTAAATCCCTACAATACCGCATTTATCTCTCACTTCAGATTCTCCCAACAAGAAGGTTTATCCACGTTAGGACGATTCTTCATCTTTTTCGGTGAATACCAGGGCCGATTTTATTATCCGGAGCCACTCCACCGCATCTTCCCGTGAAGGCGCCGCTATTGAGCCCTGTCCAAGGATTATACCCTCGGGTTTAATGTGATCGGTTACAAAATAAATCCTCTCAAGGTCATCGGGTTCCTCTCCAAAGGTTTCCCTCCAGAGGTCCGTGATTGAGAAGGTCTCAAGAAGTTCCTTATCTTCAAGTTCAGAAAAACGAGTTTCGAGTTTGGAGTACTCTCCCTCCAGGAGGCGGAATTTCTCCTCAAGCTGACTCAGCTCCCCCCTGAGGGATTCTATCCTTTCATTACCTGCCTCAACTTCACCCTGCAGCCGGGTATTCTCATCCCTCAGTGCAGTGTTTTCGGCAACTGTCTCATCCAGCTTCTCCCGGCACTCTTCAAGCCTCTCCTTCATGTCACTGAGGCTCCTTATGCCTGTGAGTGTCTGGAGTCCGGCCCTTATGATGGCGTTTTCTATTTCCTCCCTTATGAGGTCCGGGTCAAGGTATTCCACGTCATGACCGTAGGGGAGTTTCATCCGTTCAATGTGCCCAACATGACCCCTGAGTGCTTCCCTGAACTTATCTGCAAGTTCCCTGCCTGTCTGGTCAACATCCGTTGCGATCAGGACAATGTCAGCACCCTCAACGGCCCTGAGGGCGATCTCAAGGCTTGTTGTTGGGACTATGGATGATATGGTTATGTGGTATTTGGCGCCGAGGGACACCCTCTGAAGCGCCCTCGAGACGCTTTCAACATCGGAGGCTCCCTCAACAATTATCCGCACATCAACAGGGCCTTTATTATCCATTTATTTCAACCTTTGGCCTGTAATTTTTTTGTTCTGCCAGCTGTAGCGCCTTATTCTGCGGGATCTGCCGAAACCGCATGCAGCGCAGACCTTTTTACGTACATGATACGAGTTTTTACCGCATCTCCTGCATCTTATATGGAGATTCTTGTTACGCTTACCAAATGATGGAGTACCTTTCATGTTCTAATCCTCCTTAAAATCAGTTAATCTGTAAAGTTGATCCACTCTTCCCCTTACAATTAAATCTACGGGGATATGTACACTATGTTATCTCCACGTATAAGGACGGTTCCAAGTCTTCTTGTGACCTCTCCATCCTCCAGCTCCTCTGCATCATTCAGCACGAGGTTCATGTGGAGATCGAAGCTCTTTAGAACTCCCCTGAACTCCCTGTCACCCTTGAGTTTTATGATCACAGGGGAATTCAGTGAATTGCCAAGGGCATCGAGTGGTCTCTGTACGTTAACTCTCTGTGAACTCACATCTATCACCTATCCTAGATTAAAATTTAGCCGGATTATATTTAAATCTAACTAACGAGCTGAAAATCTTCCAATTAGATACTTCATTTTTCTATTCTACTAATATATAAGTTTTCTTGCACTGCGGTGCCTCTTCGAATCCATTCCATGGTCTGCCCTGGGATCCCTCATCCATGAGAAATGCATGTGGTGCACGTAAAGTAGTTTAGAAATGAGCTATAGATATACTTGCAGAAGAGTTTAAATGATTCAATGATGGTAAAGCAGATTAAGGAACATGCTGCAGACCATTCATAAAATGAACAGGGTGTGACTGTGAAGATCAGGAAGAGGTACCATATAAAGAAGAAGAAGCTCAAGGAGATACGGGGGCAGATTGGAGACTACTCCTCCCTGATACCTGAAAAGGCCACGGTTGAAATCATTGAGACTGATGATAACAACATCATACTGGTTAATGGGGAGCCACTCCTCATGTTCATTGACGACAGGGTTGTCCCGACCCTGAGGGGCGCCCTGAAGATGGAAATAGATAGGGGATATGTGGTCGTTGACATGGGGGCCGTCAGGTTCCTTGCAAACGGGGCCGATGTCATGAGCCCCGGTATAGTTGACGCCGACCCTGAGATATCTGAGAACGACACCGTCGTTGTGGTGGATGAGAGAAATCGCAGACCCCTTGCAGTGGGTATAAGCCTCATAAGTGGACCTGAAATGGTTGAAAGAGATTCAGGAAAGGCTGTTAAGACCATCCACCACATCGGAGATGCCATCTGGGAACTGGAGGTCTAGTGTTGGTTGAGCTGAACCTCGACGCCGGGAACATAATCTCAGAGGATGTCCACAGGATCGGGATACTGGCTGTGGGGTCACACCTCGAGAACCATGGCCCGGCACTCCCCATCGACACCGATGCAAAGATAGCATCCTACGTGGCCCTTGAGGCAGCCCTGAGGACCGGGGCCAGGTTCCTGGGGGTGCTCTATGCCGCCTCAGAGTTTCCCTACGTTAAACACGGCATACACATGGACAGGGATGAACTTGTTGAGAGGGAACTGAAACCTGTCCTGAGGAAGGCCAGAAGGCTTCTAAACCTTGAGGCCGCTGTAATTGTAAACGGTCACGGAGGGAACAAACTGGAGGACTGTATGGACGACCTCGAAGAGGAACTGGGCCTTGAAATCGCCTGGAACAACCGGATAGTTGAGATTGAGGGACCGCACGCAGGTAGCGGTGAACTATCCGCAGGTCTCATACTCGGTATCGCGGATCTGAGGCGCCTTGATGAATGCAGGCCTGAACTCTACCCTGAAATTGGAATGATAGGTCTGAAGGAGGCCCGTGAAGCCAACAGGGAAATAGATAAGGCTGCAAGGATATGTGAAAGGGAGGGTGTGAAACCCGACCCTGTTCTGGGCCAGAGAATACTTGATGATGCCGTTGAAAGTGTTATATCCGATGTGAAAGAGCTCCTGAAGATTATACAGGAATTTTAGCCATAAAGATGATCAGTTTAAGCACAACAGCCCTGAAGGTGCTTGAGGAGAGATACCTTCTCAGGGGTGAGGGTGGTGAGGTTGTAGAGACACCGGAGGAGATGTTCAGGAGGGTTGCGCGGGCTGTTGCATCTGCAGATGAGGCCTACGGTGATGACCCTGCGGTTGCGGAGGATGCCTTCTACTCGGTTATGGCTAAGCTTGAGTTCCTCCCAAATTCCCCGACCCTAATGAATGCAGGCACGCCCATCAACCAGCTCTCCGCCTGTTTTGTACTCCCTGTTGAGGACTCAATTGATAGTATCTTCAGCTCCCTGAGGGATATGGCCATCATCCACAAATCCGGTGGGGGTGTTGGCTTCTCATTTTCCAGGTTAAGACCCAGAGGGGACATCGTCGCGTCCACAATGGGTGTTGCCTCGGGGCCTGTGTCCTTCATGAGGATATTCGATGTTGCGGTTGACGTTATAAAGCAGGGCGGGCGAAGAAGGGGCGCCAATATGGGTGTCCTCCATGTGAGCCACCCCGACATATTCAGCTTCATAGACGCCAAGTCAAGGGAGGGTCCCCTGCGGAACTTCAACCTCTCAGTCACCGTACCTGATGAGTTCATGGATGACCGCCCGGTGGACCTGATAAACCCCAGGAACGGTGAGGTGGTTGACTCGGTAGAATCCAGGGTGATACTTAAGAGGATCGTGGAGGCAGCCTGGAGGTCCGGAGATCCCGGGATCCTCTTTGAGGACCGTATAAACCGCTACAACCCCACTCCACAACTCGGGAGGATAGAGGCAACCAACCCCTGTGTATCCGGTGACACCATTGTAATGACATCCGGGGGTCCGCGGACAGTGGCTGAACTGGAGGGCAGGCCCTTCACCGCACTCATCAGGGGCTCAGGGTACCCCTGCCCCTCAGGTTTCTTCAGGACCGGTGAACGGGACGTGTATGATCTTAGAACCAGGGAGGGCCCTGGCTTAAGGTTGACCCATGATCACAGGGTCCTTGTAATGGATGGTGGTCTGGAATGGCGTGCCGCCGGTGAACTTGAAAGGGGAGACCTCCTTGTGATGGACGATTCTGCAGGGGAGTTTCCCGCCCTTGCAACCTTCAGAGGCCTCAGGGGCGCCGGCCGCCAGGATGTCTATGACGCCACTGTCTACGGTGCCAGTGCATTCACAGCCAATGGATTCATAGTCCACAACTGTGGAGAGCAGCCACTCCTCCCCCATGAATCATGCAATCTGGGGTCAGTTAATCTCAGCCTCATGGTAGGCCCCTCCGGTATTAACTGGGAGAAGCTCCGGAGGACCGTCCATGTGGCAGTGCACTTCCTTGACAATGTGATAGACGTTAACAGCTACCCCCTCCGTCCAGTGGAGGAGATGACACTGAGAACCCGTAAGATAGGGCTGGGTGTCATGGGCTTTGCTGATATGCTGATAAAACTTGGAATACCCTACAATTCAGTGGCTGCCCTTGAGGTGGCCGGAAGGGTAATGTCATTCATATCATCTGAGGCCCGGATGGCCTCCATGGAACTTGCCAGAGAGAGGGGATCATTCCCTGAATTTAAGGGCAGCATATGGGATATCCAGGGATTTGAGTGCATGAGGAACGCCACATTAACCACCATAGCCCCAACTGGTTCCCTGAGTATAATAGCAGGCACCAGCAGTGGAATTGAGCCCCTCTTTGCCGTGTCCTTCACAAGGAACATCCTGGGAAGGAGCTTCCATGAGCTGCACCCCCTATTTAAGACGATGGCGGGAAGACTTGATAAGAGATCCCTTGAGGCCATAGAATCCCGGGGAAGTCTGAGGGGTGTCCCTGGGGTGCCTGCAGGGATAAGGAGGCTCTTTGTGACCGCACATGAAATAGACCCTGTATTCCATGTTAAAATGCAGGCCGCCTTCCAGCGGTACGTGGACAATGCTGTATCAAAAACAGTGAATCTGCCAGCTGATTCATCACCTGCTGACGTTGAAAGGGTGTTCAGGGCCGCCCATGAGCTTGGCTGCAAGGGTGTTACTGTTTACAGGTATGGCAGTAAGGTGGATGAGGTCCTGAGGTTCCCTGAATATGCGGGTTCATGCCGTGATATGACCTGTCCTAATTAAAATAGAAGATTTAAAGCAGGTCTTTCATGATCACCAGTTTTTTCAAGAGTGTTTCTAATTAAATTAATAGAAGATTTAAAGGTGATAAAATGGACACCAGACCTTTAAATCTTCTAAGGAGCTTCATAAGGACGCTGTACGCTGTCTCATGAAGCTCAAAATGTTACCCATCATAATATGGGCACATTTTTAATGTTTTGCATTCGCCTTATTTAAAGCTTTATCAAAATCTCCTGTAGAGCAGCATGCATGCCAATTTTTCCCCTGCCTTGAAACATTCAATACTCCTCCCTGCTCGTGATTTCAGGGATCTTATCGATGCTGTACTCCCCTTTGAAATATTCAACACCTTACAATACCCTGTATACAACGAAGTCCTGATTCTCATAGATTTTCTGAAGGTAGGGATATTCCAGATCGCTTATATTGATGCGGGTTGGGTTGTAGAATAGGAAACTGCTGGAGGCGTTGAATTTAAAATCTCCACTCGCTTTAAGTCTTTTATCAAATACAAGATAACTGATTTCCCTTTCAGTCAGCTCATCCCTTGAAGGGATCTCAGATTTCTCATATAACAGGGAATCCACAGGTCTGTTTGTATATGCCATTACAAATCCCCCAGTGAAGTAATTTGATAGGGAGATCTTACCATCTTCATTTTGACTGTTGAACCATTTTGCAAGTTCAAATTCTGAATCAGTAGGAGGAGCAATGTTTATCCTTCCATAAGCAGTCATTGCACCGTAATCGGCTACCTTTGAGCTTGAAAGGTTGTTGAAGGCCTGGAAAACGGCAAATATGAAGAGGGCTATCAGGAGAATTCTTGCAATATCCTTATTTTTATTTTTGATTGCCTCCACGACGGATATCAAGCCTGAGGATGCCAGGATTGTGAGGGGAATCATTATGTATATGAGTACCCTGTAGGTTATGACGTTAATTCCAAAGTAGTAGGACTTTGAGAGAATAAACATTGAAATTATCCATAAAAGTATGAGGCGATCCCTTAACTCAAATCTTCTGATGGCAGGTATGATGCCTGCGACAGCCAGTACCAGAACAAAATATCCAAGGGCATCGGGATATTTAAGGATACTGAGACTCCTGGAAACAGAAAGAGATGTGGCGACACCACCATGTCCAAGACTCTTAAAGTAAAATGCTGGTAGCCACCATACTGATGCAATTAATCCTGCTGTTCCAATAAGGATGGCATACCCCTTCAAAGCCCTTTTTATAACTCCAGTGTCCCTTTCAAAGTAGAATTCAGTTATCACCAGACCCGCGGTGATGAATGTGATTGCAAAAACCAGACAGAATGTTGCGGCAGGATGTATAAGTGCGACCAAACCTGTTAAACATCCTGATATGAATGATGCTATAATTTTATCATCCTTAAAAAATTCATAGAAGAAGAAAATGCTCAGAGGAAGGAATATGAGAGCCATGTTCTCAGGCAGTGATGAACCAAGCCTCATGGCAATTGAGCCAGAGAAAAGGATTAAACCAGCAAAGATGCCAACGTACTTATCTTCATATAACCTTGAAGCGACCACAGTAACTGATAAAGCAACCAGAGCTGCTAAAAATGGTTGCATTAGCCTTGCCACATCAAAGAGGTCCATTCTGAGAACATAACCTAAAACTAGAATTGCAAGGTGAAAAACCGGGGGATAATTAATAATGGTTCCCGGAGCGTTGTATATGGGGTCAAAAAATGTTAAACCATTTGCCATGTAAACCTTTGAAAGGTGAATATGATAGAATATATCCCACCCTATGGGCCAAGAATACTTAAGAGTCACTGAAAGAGTTATTAAAAATATTATGATGGACGGTATGAGGTAAATAAATTTTTGATACAGATTTTTCATGGAACATCCTCCTATCGTGTCATGTACACCTTGTTAGGGCTATGTTCCACTTGAATTTAAGTTTTTTTCTGCATTCAAATAGTCACAGAAAAACATCTGCAGAACCAAAGCGTGGTTACCACGGTAACAATAAAAGATACTCCATAAGATTAAATAGGATGATGTTAATGACCTCATTATGATAGGAGCATGTAGAGTACTGGTATTCCTTAAAAAATGAGAAAATGTTAACATGATGCTGCTCATGTCTGAAATTAAGTTCTGAAAAAGAACTTGGAGAGATAGAAATGAAAATCGGTCGATTAACAATAATAGACATTTTGATAATCCTTTTCCTGGCCTCGCTAGTTTTATATGGCTTTTTCAAAACCTCAGACATCGATTCAAACATTCAATCATTCACATTCGATTCCTCTGAAATGACTAAGGTCCAGATAAAGTACAATGATCTTTACAGTAAGGGAAAAATCATAAACAGCAAAATCCATGGATTTAATTCCTTAAAGCAGAAGAGAGAAGAAATCTATGGTGAAGTTATATGGGTGGGAACCGTTAACGGAAAGGTGGAAGTCCTCCTTGACGTTAATGGAAAGAAAATTCTTGCCGGAGGATATGATGATAAATTTGCAGATTATTACATTGATTCCATCACACTGGAAGCTGCAGGTAGTAAGAACGCCACTGACATCATTATAGAACCTCTTAAAATTAACAGAATGTCCGATTTAATTCTGGATATTCCCGGGCTAAAATATGAGCTAACAACAAATATACCCATCAGCGATGTGGATGCATCCAGATTCCAGGAACTTACAAAGGAACTGTACAGCAGAGAAAGATACGTGCCGATCACATTAAATTCCCCTAACAGCAGGATAGAAGTATTTCAGGCCACACCCGAAGCCTTGAAGGTATCTGATGAAGTCCTCGGAGATCTAAATGGTCAGACAGATTTCATCACGATAAGGGTATACAACGCCAATGAGGACGTAATAGAGAAAATAAAAGGTAAGTACTCCGTCATAAAGGTCGTTAATCTCAACAACCTATAAAATTTTGAAGGTACCGATTATTATGAGCCAGATTTATGATACAACAAGAAGACTGTGTAAAAGCTTTGAATGGAAGTTTAAGGAAGCATTTATCTTCAATTTACTCCTGGCCCTCTTCATGGGTATTGAAGAGAAATGGTTAAATAGCTTTATAAAGAGTATGTATCCTGGACATAATTTTCTCAGCTCCCTCAAAAGGAGCAGGGTACTGAAAAACCATATCTTTTCACCTCCTTCATTTATCGTGTTCTTCTCAATGTTCATGGCCCTTGCTGCCATTCCAGTCCAGAAAACATTACAGATCAATATACTGATCGGTTTTTCATGTTTTCTTCTTTTTTCAGTGATTATGCCAGGGGTGATTCTAAGGGGTGATAGGTACCTGAGATTCAGTATTGATGACATCAGATCAATGGGTTTCACTTTATTCATTATTGGATCTGCCTTTCTGGCCATAACACTAACAGACGTTGGTGGCATCCCCCTCCTGAAACCTTCCCTCAGATACCTCCTCAATCCGAAGCTAACTATCCCGGTTTATCTTATGATTCCAGGGACAGCTTTCATGTTAGCTTACATAACCGATAAGATGCAAAAAAGCGTTATAGACAGATCAACTGCAAGGTTCCGGGCCATTACTGTTTCACTGACCTGTCTTGTTATGCTGGCCCTCCTGGGATACCGGACACCCCTGGTTGCTGTAATACTCATAACCTTTATCATGGGTTATTACAGTGGATTATTCGAAATATGGGAGGTCCTGGGATCCTTCGCGGTAGCCTTAATGATAATTATGGGCATAGGTTACTTCAGATCCGTTGAGGAGTACTCATTAAGCAACCTGGGTCCGCTTACAGTTCTAAAAATGAGGGCATCATTTACAATGAGCATACTCAACAGATTATCCGCACTTGCAGGGATGACAGGTGTTATGCATGGTGATTTAACCCTCAGCATGATTCCAGGTGCAGGTAGTGGTCCGCGAGCATTGATAGGGAAGCTGGTCCTCTGGAGAACAGGTGTTACAATCACTCCAACCCTGTTCGGTCAGATGCTTGTGGAGTTTGGTACCATCGGAGTGGCATTCGGTATGAGCATCCTTGGTCTTATCCTGGGAATTGGATACAGGATAATGCAAAAAACACGAGATTCGTTTTATATCATGCTCTACTCAATCGTGATGGCATACTGTCTCATCTCAATCGAAACTGGAATCCTTGATCAGCTCGTGGTTATCTACATTTTATGTGCATTTATTATATACATCTACAACATATACCTTAACATATGATTTTCTATGTCCTCCTACCTTTTTCAATGGCCCGCACAATCCCTGAACATTCCTTCAGGTACCTCCTCCTTTTAAATGCGCTGGCGATCCTCCCTATGGATTCAAGGGCCCTGACGGTGGTATCAAGCCAGCTGAAGATATCCCCTGGGTAGGCCTGAATCTGGTATCTGGACAGAAGTCCCCTGCTTATCTCCACCGGGTCCCTGCCACTGATACGCTCTGCTATAATATGTTCAGATAATCTGCGCTGTATGCATCCACAGAATGGTCTGTCCCTGCATTCACAGGATAGGAAATCCATCTGCAAATTGAGAACAGCCTCCTGAAGTTTACTGTCAAGCTTCACAAGGTTATCCCCATCTGAGAGTATGTCGAGGGTTGAATCCGCCATCAGATTCATTGAGAACCTTGCTCCAGCTGCCCTGCTGAGGGCACGGTGCAGCCTCCCTGATAGATATGCTCCCTCAAAGGGTTCGAGCTCCAGTGCTATGTCCAGGGGTCTCCTTGAAGCCCCCTTAAGGTGGCCCCTTATGTACTCGGCATCGGTCACACCTATGAATGACTTTGAGACTGCCACCCCATAACCGGTGGCGCGGAGTCCACCATCCCTGACTATCATGCCATGGGATTCAAGGATGTCAAGGGCTCCTTCAGGGTCCAGGGGCCATGAGGGGTCTGGAGAGATTTCAGATTCAGATTTTATAGCACCTGAGGTTATATCTGCCAGGATGTTCTCAAGGACATCCTCCTCTGTGTAATTTACATCCACAGGGTCAGGTCCGCTTTCAAGGAGTTTGAGCGCCATGGCCTCCTCTGAATCGCCATCAAACTCCATTCCAACCTCTGCAAGGACATATACAACGCCGCGGTCATGATAGGAGGGTCTGCCCGCCCTTCCAAGCATCTGTGCAAATTCGTTGGGCATGAGCCACCTGTTTCCCATGAGAAGCGTTTCAAAGACGACCTGTGATGCCGGGAAATCCACTCCAGCGGCAAGTGCGGCAGTTGTGACTATTGCTGCGAGTTCCTGTGATGCGAAGGCCCTTTCTATGCGCTGCCTTTCCCTGTAGGATAAACCTGCATGGTAGGCCGCCGCCCTCACACCCCTTCGTGTCAGGTAATCTGCAATGAGCCTCGTCTTTCTACGGGAATTGGTGAAGACTATCGTCTGGCCGCGGAACCCCTTTTCTGATTCTGTGGAGAACTCCCTCTCAGCAAGCCTGAGTATGAGGTTCTTCTTATCCTCCTCCCCCCGGGAAAATACGAGGTGCCTCTCAAGGGGGACAGGTCTCCTGTCATACTCAACCAGTCTAAGGCCGAACTCAGAGGCCACCTCAAGGTTGTTCTTCACGGTTGCAGAGAGTGCGATTATCTGGGCATCTGGAAAGAGCCTCCTTATGCGCTTTATCATTCCCTTGAGCCTTGAACCCCTCTCCTCATCCTCAAGGGTGTGGATCTCATCAATGACAACCACGCCAACATCCCCCAGGATGCCTGACCTCCCTGCCCTCAGGATGTAATCCATCCCCTCATAGGTTCCGACCACTATATCGGCTTTGCTGACATCTGTCTCCGGGATTCTAAGTTCATCCCTTGCCCTTATGCGACTCATACCCACCTTTATGGCGGTTTTGAGTTTTAGGGGGGAGTATCTCCTTCGGAAGTCCCTGTACTTCTGGTTTGCAAGGGCCACCAGTGGCGTGAGGTATATGAATTTTTCACCACCCAGGGCCCTGGGTATGCCTGCAAGTTCAGCTATGAGGGTCTTTCCGCTCGCAGTTGCAGATACAACCATGAGGTCCTCCCCCTCCAGGAGCCCCGCATCCACTGCAAGGACCTGCACAGGTCTCAGAACCGTGTTACCCTCCCTTTTAAGCATCCTCTTAAAGTTTTCAGGGACTGCAAGTTTATCAAGAGGGACGCGGGGGGTCCTCTCTGATTCCGATGTCACTGTGTCATAGCGGGTAAGTTCATGGTTCTCAAGAGGGTCAAAGCGGGGGGACATCATCTCCAGTATCTTATCAAGGCTTACACCACGCCTTATAAGTCTCCTGAAGTTCCTGAATGTTGATCCGTCCATGCCTGCAAATTTAAGCTCCCTCTTTATGAGCTCATCAACGCATCTTGAACATATGATCTGTCCTGCGTGCACCGTCGATGACCTTGAACTTACAACTGTCAGATAGCCCTCATGGAGGCAGTGCTGGCATACCCTTGCATATCTGTAGCTGATGCCGTAGGATGAGAGTAGATCCTCAATTTCCGGGTCACGTCCTGTTAAAATAACAGCCTGCTTCTTCAGTATCTTAAGGGCCTCTGATGGTTTCCTGAGGGTTTCACGTTCACCCTTCTCCACCGTGAACCTTGATATCCTCGGTCCTGCTTCTGTGCTCCTGATTTTTAGTCTGCCCCAGTAAGCAGGTTTTCTGCGTGTGTTGAGGACCTTCTTTGGGTTTCCTGCAGGTATAAAATCAACGGACCTTTTCCTTCTGTTTAAAACTATCATTATATCTCTCAAAAAAATTAAAAAAATCAGGACTGCTCCTTCTTCTTGAGGAGCTCAACCGCCATCTCCCTCAATTTGAACTTCTGGACCTTCCCGCTTGCAGTGAGGGGGAACTCGTCCACAAAGAAGACGTGCTTTGGAACCTTGTATCTTGCTATTCTCTGGATGGCATAGTCCCTCACGTCCTCCTCTAGGATATCTGCACCGTCCTCCCTTATGATGAAGGCTCCTACTATCTCCCCGTACTTCTCGTCTGGTATACCCACCACCTGCACGTCCTTTACACCTGGCATTGTGTGGAGGAACTCCTCGATCTCCCTGGGGTAGATGTTCTCACCTCCCCTTATGATCATGTCCTTTATTCTGCCCACGATGGAGTAGTAGCCGTCCTCATCCATAACCGCCAGGTCCCCGCTGTGGAGCCATCCATCCTCATCGATGGCCTCTGCTGTCATCTCAGGCATCTTGTAGTATCCCTTCATGACGTTGTAGCCGCGGCAGCATATCTCACCGGGTTCTCCGGGTCCGAGTTCCTCTCCTGTTTCAGGGTCGACTATCTTGACCTCAATGTGGGGGAGGGGTGTCCCAACGGTCTCGACGCGCTTCTCGATGGGGTCGTCCACACTGGTCTGTGTGAAGACAGGTGATGCCTCTGTGAGACCGTAGGCTATGGTGACCTCCTTCATGTTCATGTCATTCATGACACGCTTCATGGCCTCTATCGGGCAGGGTGACCCTGCCATGATACCCGTGCGCAGTGAGGAGAGGTCGAACATGTCAAACATTGGGTGGGTGAACTCTGCTATGAACATTGTTGGAACCCCGTAGAGTGCGGTGCACCTCTCCTTTTCAACAGCTGCAAGGACGAGGAGGGGGTCGAAGAGCTCTATCATCACCAGTGTGCCCCCGTGGGTGAGGAGGGCAAGGACACCCAGGACTATGCCAAAGCAGTGAAAGAGGGGTACCGGCAGGCATAGCCTGTCCTCCTCTGTGAACCTCTGTCTTTCCCCTATGTAGTAACCGTTGTTAAGTATGTTTCTGTGGGTGAGCATGACCCCCTTGGGGAATCCTGTGGTGCCTGAGGTGTACTGCATGTTGATAACATCGGTGTTTTTGAGGGTTGACATCACCGCCCTTAGCTCGGTGTCAGGGACGTGTTTTCCGAGGAGCATCAGTTCATTGGTGTTGTACATACCCCTGTGCTTCTGAGCACCGATGTATATTACGCTTCGAAGTTCAGGAAACCTTTCACTCCTGAGGTGGCCCCTCTCATGGGTCCTGAGTTCAGGTACCAGTTCATAGAGTGTCTGTACATAGTCAACATCCCTGAAGCCGTCTATTATGGCTATGGCCTTCATATCGGACTGTTTCATGACGTATTCCAGTTCATGGCTCTTATATGCTGTGTTGACCGTTACAAGGACCGCCCCTATCTTTGCAGTTGCGAACAGGAAGGTGAGCCAGTCAGGTACATTGGTTGCCCAGATACCAACGTGGTCCCCCTTCCCGATGCCGATGGATAGGAGGCCCTTCGCAAGGAGGTTGACCCTTTCATTGAATTCTCTGTAGGTGAAACGCAGGTCCCTGTCGGGGTATACTATGAATTCCTTATCAGCGTACCTTTCAACCTGTTTCTCGAAGAATTCCCCTACTGTATCTTCAGTGAAAACCATAAATCCACCCTTATAAGTTAATCTTCCTCCACGAGGTGCTCCTCAAGCTGCTTCCTTATCTCGGGAGGTATAGGCTTCTTTCTCTGCTCTATGAAGTCATAGTGGACAAGGACGGCCTTGCCCCGTGCCTTGAGTTTCCCATCCTGCCATGCCTCATGCCCTATTGTGAAGGAGGAGTTTCCGATGTGGGTTATGTAACTCCTTATCTCAACGTCACTTCCATAGTACATCTGGGCGAGGAAGTCGAACTCCGTCCTCACGAGTATGAGCTTCCACTTCTCATAGCTGAGGTCGAGGTCGGGCGTGAACATCCTGAATATCGGGTTCCTGCCCTTTTCGAACCAGACCGCGAGAACTGTGTTGTTGACATGCCTGAGACCGTCTATATCCCCGAAGCGGGGTGTTACTGTGATTTTGAACATGGTATCATCAACTAGAAGGGTGTGTAGACGACTGCAAGTATCCTTGCATTTTCCTCGCCGGCTGCATGGAGGTGGTGGGGTACCACGGAGTCATAGTAGATGCTGTCACCCTCTGATAGAAGGTAGCGGTCCTGTCCATAGATAACCTCTATTTCACCCTCGAGGACGTATATGAACTCCTCACCCTCATGGGATGATAGTTTGAAGTCGTCGGTGTGGAGTTCCACGTCGATTATGAAGGGTTCCATGTGCCTGTCACCTTTACCTGCGCCTAGGGAGTGGAAGCTGAGGTTGCTGGTGTCTGTCTTCTCCTCATAGCCTGAGAAGTGTATCACCCTCTCGGTTTTACCCTTCCTCACTATGACCGGTTCGTCCTGGACCCTGTCATCAAGGAGTGTGCCTAGCCTCACTCCAAGGGTTCTTGAGATCTTTATGAGGGGTGTGAGTGATGGTATAATGTCCCCTTCCTCTATTTTATTTATGAGTTCCGCATTAACTCCGCTTCTTTCTGCGAGCTCATCTACTGTTATGTTCTGGTTATCTCTGAGCTGTTTTATTCTCTCTCCCACTGTGTTTTCTGGCACGTGATCACCTTACATTATGGTAAGCTGTATCTATTTCTAAAATCTCAGTTTAAAAAAATTGCTGTTTAAAAATGTGCAGAGCATCAGCATATGCATGACGAACTGTCAAGTAATCTCATAAATGATCTCCGGTTATCTGAAAATATGTCAATGTTCACATCCCTGCAGAGGTGGAACCATTCCATGTAATATCTGAGGGGGTAATGGATTCGTATCAATCCTGGTTACGGTTAAGTGGTGTGGGGGACCGGTTGGTTCTATTGTCAATGTAGACCGTGACATCGCTGGTGTTGGTTATGTTGGTTGTGTTGTTCAGCACATGCTTCCTGAGGGTTACCGGTTCAAAGCCAGGGTTTCCCATGGTCTGTATCTTTTCTTCGGAGGGAAGGATGTCAGTGGGCAGTTCAACTGCAAAGGATGGCTTTACAAGTATACACAGGGTCGATGAAACCCCGTAGGCAATTAAAGCTATCATGAGGATCGCGAAAAGCCTTCCCTTCTTTGTTGAGTTCAATGGTAACACCTCTCTATTTTTTTTATTCTCATGATATTTATAATGTTGGTAGATTTTCGGAAATAGGTTACCGGCATCCTTATATTGGTGATTGCAGATATGTTAGGCACATCCAAAAGGAGAGTGATATGATGCTAAATTCCGGTGATACAGCATGGATGCTGATCTCAACTGCACTCGTGATACTAATGACGGTGCCAGGGGTTGCTATGTTCTATTCTGGTTTAACAAAACGTGAGAATGTTCTGAACACCATCTTTCTATCATTTGTTTCCCTTGGCATTGTGAGTCTGCTCTGGTTTCTGTTCGGATATGGTCTCATATTCGGCGGGGATGTTTCAGGGATCATAGGATCCCATCAGGTGGGCATCAGCCTTATTAATTTAGGGTCTGCTTCAAAATATGCTCCAACGATCCCCGAAGGACTCTTTGCAATTTTCCAGATGACCTTTGCTGCAATAACAGTTGCCCTGATTTCTGGCGCTGTGGTGGAAAGGATCAAATTCTCGTCATGGATACTGTTCATCCCCCTCTGGTTTGCACTCGTATATGTACCCGTGGCCCACTGGGTATGGGGCGGAGGATTCCTGCAGAACCTTGGTGTTCATGATTTCGCAGGGGGAATTGTGGTGCACCTCACCAGTGGCATAGCCGCCCTTGCCCTTGCCCTCGTTACTGGTCCAAGATATGACCAGAAACTGATGCCACATCACCTTGGATATTCTGTTATAGGTACCGGTCTTCTCTGGTTTGGCTGGTTTGGATTCAACGCCGGTTCAGCCCTCTCTGCCGGATCCCTTGCAGTTAACGCCATGATAGTGACAAACACCTCTGCAGCGGCAGGTATGATTGGATGGATCCTCATGGATAGACTTAAAACCGGAAAACCCACACTTCTTGGCGCTCTTTCTGGAGCAGTTGCAGGCCTGGCATCAATAACACCTGCAGCAGGTTTTGTGGATATAGGTGCCTCCATTGTCACGGGGCTTGTGGCAGCTGTTATATGTTATCTTGCAGTTTCATGGCTGAAGCCAGCTGCTGGATATGATGATGCACTTGATGTATTTGGGATTCACGGTGTTTCAGGGATCATAGGAACCCTTGGAGTTGGTTTATTTGCCGTTCCAGCCCTAAACCCATCTTTGACCTCAGGAGGCCTTTTAACTGGAAGCACATCCCTTCTTGTCAGTCAGCTGATTGGTGTTGTCACCGTCACTGTCTACACCTTCGTCGTTACATATCTCCTTGCGATGCTGCTGATGAAATTTAAGGGGCTCCGCGTTGAAAGGGAAGAGGAAATTCAGGGACTTGACATAAATCTCCATGAGGAAACAGGTTACAGACTGACATGAACACAGATTTAAACATGGTTCACAGAAGTACTTATAAGAAATCCGGTTAAGGATATTTAAGGTGAAGACCATGAGGAAAATCACAGCAATTATCAGAAGGGAGAAACTTGAGGATGTTAAGGATGCTCTGGAGCTTATGGGAATCCACGGGATGACGGTTTCAGATGTGAAGGGAAGGGGTCAGCAGATGGGTATCCGGGAGAGCTACCGTGGAATGGACTACTGTGTTGATCTCCTCCCAAAGGTTCAGCTTGAGATCGTGGTTGATTCAGAGGACCTTGAAAGGACTGTTGAAGCGATATCTGAAAATGCCAGGACCGGGGATGTGGGTGATGGAAAAATCTTTGTAACCGATGTAATTGATGTTGTTAGGATAAGGACAGGTGAACACGGCGGAGATGCCATCTAGGAAATTAAACAATTTATTTTATTTAACATATTTCAGTAATTGAGGTTATTATCTAAACTTGTTTTACTCAGCATACATTTATCTGAAACTATATCCGAAAGATTTATATACCAGTATCATCTTACTCTCATTGTCGGAAGTTACCTTCCTATTTCCGACTGTGATATAAATTGTTGGAGAGAAAAAATATAATTAAGAACAATATATGGAGATGACTCTGATGGATGCGGTCTTAAACTCCGGTGACACTGCCTGGATGCTGGTATCAACAGCCCTGGTAATGCTGATGACGGTTCCAGGCGTGGCACTATTCTACGGGGGTTTAACAAAAAAGGAAAACGTACTGAACACCATGTTCCTATCCCTGATAGCCTTCGCAGTGACGAGCATAATATGGGTACTCTACGGCTATCAGTTCGCCTTTGGAGCTGACATAATGGGGTTCATAGGAAGTCCAGTGAACCTGCTGATGAAAGGGGTCGGTGTTAACACTGCTGCTGCACTGGCACCAACAATACCAGACTTCCTCTACATAGCATTCCAGTTAACATTCGCAGCAATAACGGTTGCACTCATATCCGGTGCCGTCGTTGAAAGGATGAAGTTCTCAGCCTGGCTGGCATTCATTGTGCTCTGGGTGAGCCTGGTCTACGTGCCGGTGGCCCACTGGGTATGGGGCGGAGGATTCCTGGCGCAGCTCGGTGCCCTGGACTTCGCAGGCGGTACTGTGGTTCACATCAACTCCGGTGTTGCAGCACTCGCACTCGTCTACCTCATCGGTAAGAGAAAGGACACGAGACTTCTGCCACACAACCTGGGATACTCAGTGATAGGTGCTTCACTGCTCTGGTTCGGCTGGTTTGGATTCAACGCCGGTTCAGCCCTCACGGCAGGTGGACTTGCAGCATCAGCCTTCCTGGTGACCAACACCGCGGCGGCTGCTGGTATGGTATCATGGGTTATAATGGACTACCTCAAGGTGGGTAAACCCACAGTACTCGGCGGAATATCCGGTGCAGTTGCTGGCCTGGTCGCCATAACACCTGCAGCAGGTTTCGTAACTGTACCTGCAGCCCTCATCATAGGCCTTGTCACGAGCGTAATATCATACCTTGCAGTATCATACCTCAAACCAAGGCTTGGATACGACGATGCCCTGGACGTCTTCGGAATACACGGCATGTCAGGTATATGGGGCTCAGTGGCAACCGGCCTCTTTGCAGCGCCATTCATCAATGAACTGGGAACAGGCCTCATATACGGAAACCCTGGACAGCTGACAGCACAGGTGATAGCCGTGGCAGTTGTGGCTGCCTACTCCTTCGTGGTGACACTGATCATCGGCAAACTCCTGGACTTCACCGTTGGTCTGAGGGTGAGCGGTAAGGAGGAGATGGAGGGCCTTGACACCCACCTGCATGAGGAGACAGGCTACAGGATCTGAGGTGATTTTCATGAAGGAAATAGTGGCCATAATAAGACCTGAAAAACTGGAGGAAGTTAAAAACGCCCTTGAAGCTGCAGGATGCCACGGTATGACTGTGACAGAGGTCAGAGGACGGGGGAGACAGCTCGGTATAACAGAAAGTTACCGTGGGAGGGACTACAGGATAGACCTCCTCCCCAAGACAAAGATCGAGATAGTGGTGAATGATGAGGACGTGGACACCGTGGTTGAAACAATAGTTAAAAGCGCCCAGACCGGAGACATAGGGGACGGAAAAATATTCATATCAGGGGTAGATGAGGTTGTGAGAATAAGAACCGGTGAAAGTGGAAAAAAGGCTGTTTAATTTATTTTTTACTTTTTCCATCATATAATAACCTTTTTTATCCTTAATTCTTCTTTTAAAACGAAAATTCTTTTATGAGTCCCGGCACAATCTTAATCTCCACGCCCCCACCTCCTAAAAAAACAATTAAATAACCTTTTAATTATAATCTAAGTGGGGAATTAAATGAGGGAGCTTCCTGTTATCGCAGTCTTAATTGCAGTTTATATGGTTGGTGCCGTCGGTGCAAACACAACCTGGAATAATACTACAGTGGATAAAATAAACCTGAATACAACTGCAATTGAACCACTTGCAAGTGGAGTATCGATCCTTGTGGAGCCAACATCACTGAACCTTGGAACCGTTGATCCTGATGGAATCGAAAGGGCATATTATGCCGCAACGACTGTTAGTATTACAACAAGAAGGGGGAATCTCCAGTTTTCGGTCAGAGCCAGTGGAGATCTTATAAACACTGGCAATTCATCAATTACAATTCCCCTCTCAAATCTGAAATATGGTATAAAATACAGCAGTCCCTATGGACAGATTAATGTCCCCAAAAAATCATTCAGCACATCAGATTCTCTAATCTGGACATATAATGGTCGTGTAAATGTAGATATCCCTATAGATTATTACCTCACTGTGCCTCCCTATACAGACCCCGGCATATACACTGTTACAATTATATATACAGCCACCTAATGCATCATTCCATAAAAAATAGGATGGATTTACCATCCTCTATCCTGCATTCTGCCCTCTTCAGGGATTTCGCTGATTTCCAGGCCCCTCATTGCTGTTCCAAGTCCCCTTGAAACCTCTGCTATAACCTCAGGGTCATCATAGTGGGCTGTGGCCTCAACTATGGCTCTGGCATACCCCTCAGGGTTGTCTGATTTGAATATACCTGAACCAACAAAGACACCGTCGGCTCCAAGCTGCATCATGAGGGCCGCATCTGCAGGTGTTGCAACCCCTCCGGCTGCAAAGTTAACCACAGGGAGCTTTCCAAGTTTCGCTGTTTCCCTGACAAGTTCAAGGGGGGCCTCAATCTTTCTTGAAACCTCCCAGAGCTCCTCTTCCTCCTTGTTCTGGATCTCCCGGATCTCACTCATCATTATCCTCATGTGCCTAACTGCCTCAACGATGTTGCCTGTTCCTGGTTCCCCCTTGGTCCTTATCATGGCGGCCCCCTCATCTATCCTCCTGAGGGCCTCTCCAAGGTTCCTTGCGCCGCAGACAAAGGGTACAGTGAATTTCTTCTTGTCTATGTGGAACCTCTCATCGGCAGGTGTCAGGACCTCACTCTCATCTATCATGTCAACTCCGAGGGCCTCGAGGACCTGGGCCTCCACGAAGTGTCCTATCCTGACCTTGGCCATGACAGGTATGGACACCGCATCCATTATCTCCTGGACCTTGTTTGGATCAGCCATCCTTGCAACTCCACCTGAAGCCCTTATATCAGCGGGTACCTTTTCAAGGGCCATGACAGCGACTGCTCCTGAATCCTCTGCAATTGCTGCCTGTTCAGCGTTGACAACGTCCATTATAACGCCGCCCTTGGTCATCTTTGCAAATCCCTTCTTGAGTACTTCTGTACCATGCAGCATGATAAATCTCCTCCATCAGAATGATCATTGTTATCTTTGAAAATAAAGGGTTAAATATCTATTGCAGCAGTTCATGGCACCGGTATGCACAAGGTATTTAAGAATCCCCACCATATAATTCACAGTTGAAAAAAAGCGTGTTAGTGATTCAAATGGTTGCTGGAACATTCACCGGATCTGTGATCTACTCCCATGCAATACCTGCACTTATGGGATTCCTGAGCATGATTCTGATATGTAATGGTGTTATGGACGATAACCGGGAGCAGGTCCTTGCAGGTGTGGGCATATTCTTTGCAGCCGGACTCTTACCCTTCATCATCCTGCCCTTCATTTTGGGAATCTAGTCAGATTTCACCCTCAAGTTTTCTTGTGGCCATTAGGGATGCAAACCTTCCAGCCGCCTCCGGCCCCACCATTCTTCTGGCATGTACATAGGCCGCCATGTAGGTATCCCCCAGACCCGTGGGGTCAAGTTCCCTCACAGCCCTCACAGCCCTTATTCTTGTTCTGGAGCCGCCATGGCAGATTACTGAACCCCTCCTGCCGCATGTTACCACCACCTCGGGGGTATGCTCAGCCAGCATACGCAGAGCCCTCAGAGGTTTATCTGAGATTGTCCCGAGTTCATTCACATCAAGGAATACGCCATCCCCTGCCTCCATGACCCTCCATATGTGCCCTGCAGGTTTCAGTATTACACTCCTGCCCTGAGGGTGCCTGAGGTAACCCTGCAGTCCCGTGTAGAGCCTGTGCCTCTCACCCAGGAATTCCAGGGTCCTGAGGGGTATGTCTGAGGGGAGGAGGGGTCCTGCGAGTACTGCAGTCCAGTCCAGTGATGCAAGACCTTCAAGGTCCTCCACCTCTATGGGGTTTTCAGCAAAGTTTGACCTCTGAGTCCTTCCTGCAGTATCCCCGTTGGAGTAGATATTTTCAAATTCAACTGTACGGTCATGGTATACAGGCACAATCCTTGTTTTATCCGGGAATTCCTCAAGAAGTTCGGAATCATCCTCTGAGATGGTCACAATGGCTGTGTGACGGACTCCAAGGTGCGACAGGAGCCTTGAGTAGTAGTAGACCGCGCCACCAGCCTTCACCTCATGATAGTCCTCTCTCACTATATGGTCCCTGCTTACCGGGCCTATAAGGAGGTAACCTTCCCCTGAGCTCACCCGGGCCTCACCATCCCTTCATGGAGTGCCCTTCCAACAAGAGCCGCCCTGACACCCATAGCCTCAAGTTCAGGTATCTCCTCAGGGAGAACACCACCCCCTGGTATTACACGCTCGATAAGCGGTCTGAAGAGTTCAAGGAGTTCCCTGTTGAAACCAGAGGATGTACCGACGGACCCGATATCCAGCAGGATTATGTCTACTTCATATCCCCTCAGGAGGTCCCTTAATTCCTCAAGTCCAATCTTAAGGTTTCTTGAGTGGAGCCTCATGTCCTTAACGTCCACGCTGACAACGGTCCTCCCAGGCGGATATTTCCTGAGGATCTCCTCCAGCTCCTCTGTGCTCTTAAGGGTCTCCGTTGCAACAACGACCCTTGATGCGAATTCAAGCATGAAGTGGAAGGTTTCGAGATCCCTGACACCGGCATCAAGGATCACGGGGAGGACATGGTTCACCCTCCTCACTGCCTCAAGGTTTGATCCTGTGCCCTCGATGGCATCGAGGTCCGCTATGTAGATTGACCTTGCACCTGCCGCCCTGAGGGATAGTGCAATGTTAACGGGATCCGGTGACGGTGAATATACTGACTCGAGGGGCCTGTATTTTTCACGTTCACCGGATTTGCCGGATACCGCGATACCATCCATTAAATCAATAACAGGTATGATCTCAAGCATCGGTATGACTCCTGATTAGCTCAATTCTGAATATTTTATGTGTATGGACTACTTAAAGGTTCATGTAAATAGCAGGGATCTAAAAATAGGGGGTCTGCAATAAAAAGAGCAGTACTTGCTGTGGAAATAATTGGAAGGCGGTCCATTATCCCTGGACCATTATGAGTTTACCTGTCTTGGGGTCACGGTAGACTGTTCCCATCTCAACGTATCCCTGACCTGAACCCGAAGTGGTCTGTGGAGTGTCGTTGAGTTCCTGACCCTTCTGGACCTCAACAGCCTTTTTCATAGCCTCCATGGTCTCCTGTCTCTCCTGGGGAGTCATATCTGCAAATACAACGTTCTGCATGTTCCATGAGAGTACCAGGAATATCAGGAAACCGACTGAGAGTACCAGCATGGCGTCAACCAGGTTGGCGCTTCCAGCCATGGGGTCCTCTTCATTTTGATCCGAGAGGAGTCTTCGCCGGCGCCTGAGTGGCATTATCCATCACCTCCAGCACTGCCTCGGCCATTGTCTCAAGATTTGAGAGGTACTCCTCATACCATCTTCTCCTGACCTTGGAGATGATGTATGCTATACCCCCTGATGCAAGTCCCACAACTGTTGTATCGAAGGCTATGATGATGGCCTGGGCCAGTGTATTGATGTCACCTGCCCCGAGGGCTGCGAGTCCTGGACCCATGGGTATGAGTGTCCCCATCAGTCCAAGGGTTGGGCCGAGTCTGGTTACAATGTCTGTCTTCTCAAGGCTCTTGGCAGCCTTGAGTTCCTCATTCTCTATCAACTTCCTTGCGAAGGCCTCCCTTGATTTTGGTCCGAGTTCAGCTGTCCCTGCGATATCAGTGAGCACGGCCTTCTGGCTCTGGGGTATGTCCATCGAATCGACGACCTCAATTATCTTTTCAGGGGTTCCTGGGTTTGAAATTGATTTTATTGCCGATTCAAGTTCCTTAACATCAGTCCTTATCCTTCCAGAGTACTCTGATATGAGCCCTCCGAGGGTCACTATGGCGTATACCATGAATAACAGTAGACCTGCTATAACCGGTATGAGGAGGCTCTGGGAGACAACGTGTAGTGCACCGCTCAGTATCTCACTGCCGGGTACTGCAACCATATCATATCACCTCTTTCTATTCTATGAATGTGCTTTTTCTCTTGTTAAGGTATATTCCAAGCCCCATCAGCGCGAGGGTTCCAAGGACGACGTATATTATTGTGTCTATCCCCGGCACCGTGAGGGGTGTCATCTTCATGCTCATGACGCTGTTCACGTTTGGGAGCACGATGGCAGCTGTCAGGAAGTATAGACCAGCGAAGAGCATGAAGTTTCCAAGTAGAACCGGGTATGGTTTCTTGATGGCGGCTGCGATCCCGTTGGCAAATGCATAGAAGAAACCTATGAATGCTGCAAGGATTATTCCTGAGTACTTGCCAAGTGTAACCGCAGATACTCCTATTATCGGTGATACCAGAATTATGCTGACGATGACCGCCCCGAAACAGCAGGGGCAGGGTGCAACCATAGCCACACATGCAGTCTTTGCTGTGTCACGCCGGTGTTCTTTCCACTCACGGAGAGTGTGGACACCTGCGAATATGAGAATGGCTGCCATTATGATTGTTATGAGCGAACTGTAGGTGTTGAAGAAGCCCTGAACCGAGTTCATGTAGGCATTTGCCAGTGCTGAAAGGGCATAAATCCCCAGACCGTAACCTGCGGTTATTAGGGCCGCCATCTTCCTTGATAGGCCTGCAAAGCCCATTGCCAGTCCAATCTTCACACCGAATATCAGGAGAACCGATAGGATTCCTGCCTGCCACAGTAGATTTGCAATGTCCATGATCCACACCTTCCACCTTCAAGTTTTGTGATAATTAGTATATAAATTAAATTATTACAGTTCCCTGGATTAAACTCCGATTTTTATTACTACATTTTTTATTACTGAGATCCGGATCCAGATAATAATTCATTCAAATAAATTTTATTTAAATTAAAGTTAATGTGATATTTAAGTTTTTTCAAAAGAAAAAATAATTGGGGAAGGGGTTATTTCCTTCCAGGTCCCATGAAGTAGCCCACTCCAACCAGGGCAACCAGTGCTATGACACCCAATATGGCGTACACAGGCATTCCAGTATCTGATGAACCGGAGGAACCAGATGCTGTAACCTCATATGATTTTCCTGCACCCTGTGATGATTCAGAGCCTGCTCCCACATTCTGTGAGGAGCTCTGAGTACCTGGACTTGCCGCTGAAACACCTTCAGATCCTCCTGAGGTTCCACTACTTCCATCATGAGGCTGCCCTCCGGGTGTTGAACCTGATTCTCCACCCTGGTTTGGGTTCTCAGATGGTGCAAAGGCTGCGGCCCCTGTGGCTTCGTATATCTTTGACTTAACCCTGGCAAGTAGATCAGGGTTAACATACTGCATTGCCCACTCCATCATTGCAAGGTTGCCGCAGCTGCAGTCACAGCATGCCACACCGTACTCAGCAACAGTGCTTGCCCATGTATTTGCAACCAGCCTCAGAGTGGCCTCATCAGCCTTCCAGAAGCCCTTATGTGCTGCTGTTAATAGCGTCCCTGTTATACTGATCATAGAATATGCCCTGTTACCTGTGGAGAGCCATCTGTTCACACCTAGATTGTATTTGTCTTTAATGTATATGTCTGTGATCTCATTCCAGTCATAGTCATCAACAAGCTGTGGTGCGGTAACCTGCCATCCCCAGAGGTATGCGACGAACTTGTTTGAGATGGTCCTTGCACCGCTATATCCCTCGTTCATCATTGACTTTATCCATTCAGGGTTGTAGTAGCGTGTCCTCATTTCACGTCTCATGAACTCCTGCAGTGAGACAACTTCAGGCCTTGATGGGTTGGCGTAGTAGAGCACATTGAGTGAAGGTGCCACCCCACCGTTGACCTTCTCAATTGCCATTGAGAGGCCCCCATAGTAGTCGTAGTAGTCATCGTTGTCAATTACACCATAAAGGTTGGTGCTCCTGCTGTGGTATGCCACTGTTACACCCTTCAGGAGATTCTCAAAGAGACCTTCCATTGATGCTCCCCAGCGCGTGTTTGAGTATGCGTGACTCATCCTTCTGAGGTATACATCGGCAAGTTCTGACCTGTTATCCCATGTCCATGCCTCTTCAACACCATGGTTAACCCCTGCGCCATAGTCACCGACAGGTGGAGCGAATATACGTGTTATGGCAGTATCACCGTCATAACCTGCGAGTACCAGCTCTACCCAGTGCTTTGCAATGTAATTGACGTTAAGTGAATCATTTTTGTCTATGATTTTAAGAAGATCTGCCATTGTCTTAGCCTGTTTGAACTGTCCTGTGAGCAGTGGATCTAGGGCAAGGTCAAGCTGTGTCTTGAGTTCGGGGTAAGCTTGAAGGATCTTTGAGTATGATGCTCCGAGTGCAACCCTGTATGCTACGTCCATTTTGGCCAGAAGGTTGGGGAATAGATCCCTGAAGAGGCCACTGGTGGTTACTATGACATCAATCCTTGGCCTTGATGTGAGGTTTGAAAGGCCCATGCTGCTTCTCACATTATTGAGGTCTGATAGAAGCTCTGTTAAATTTGTTGGAACTATGTAGGATAGTTTTCCGCCTCCGAGCCAGGTCTTATCGTCCATCTTTGGCTGCACACCCAGCATTCTCAGGACGAATGAAACCATTGCACCGTCGTCTCTTGCCGTCTCAACGCACCAGACCACCGCAGCCATCTTTTCAGGAATTGTATCGAGCTGGGCCAGGGCCATATCTGCGAGCCTCTTACCAAGATCCCACGCCACCTTTGTTGGTAGTGTGTTGTCGTCCTGGGCATAGAAGTTTCTTCCTGTTGGAAGGGCGTATGGGGCCTTAACTGGATCTCCTCCCTTTGCAGGAGTTATGTAGTGTCCGGATAGACCCTCCATAAGTGCATCCATTTCACTGGAAGGACTGTCCTTAAGGAGTGATGCATACTGGAGTGCCAGCTCAAGCTTTGAGTGGAGTGTTGCCTTGAGAGATGGATCCGTGATGTTTTCAAGTAGTGTGTCGATCGATGTTCCCCTTAAAAGTTCCATTATCATCTCTACAGTGGCATTGTTAAGTGCTTCAGCCTGTTCAAAGGTGAGGTTGCTGAAATTCCATCCATTCATCATAGATATGAGTCTCTGTAGTGATGGGTCCACGTCGCTGTCTGGTGAGAGCATCCCTGATACCATGAGGGCCACTTCACTGTCAGTCCAGTTGAGACCAAATGTGTCAAGTCCATAGGGCATCAGTGTACTGGTAATGCTCAGAAGGTAGTCATGCACCCTGTCTATGTCATCGTCCGTCATGTTGGTTGCGTTAATCCCAAGATCCCTTGCAAGGTCAAGTTTGATTATGGTTTCCCTGATCTGCTTTGCATATTCGTCTCTCATGGGGTTTCCAGTTGGTGTAGCCTCGTAACTTGACACGAGCCCTGCAAGTTCCTGAAGGTCACCGTAGAGCTTTGTTCTTGTCAGCGGTGGTGTTAAATGATCTATGATCACTGCAAGTCCTCTTCTCTTGGCTTGCAGACCCTCTCCAACACCATCCATTATGTAGATGTATAGTGATGGTGTATCTCCTATGCATATATCAGGGTAATCAAAGGATGAGAGGGCATACTGTTTCCTTGGTGTCCACTCGTAGGTTGCGTGTCTTCCAACGTGTATCTGCGCATTTGCACCGAAAACCGTGTTTACCCATGCATACCATGCAAGGTAGCAGTGAGGTGGTGGAACTATTGTGCTGTGGTAGAGGTTTGCAGCGTCGGCTTCCCATCCCCTCTGTGGTTCCGGGCCTATGAAGACATTTCCAAACATGAGCCCCGGGATCACTACGTACTTCCTTCCATTTCTTGTTACAACCATGACGTTTCCTGGTGGTTCACCCCAGCCAGTCATCCCTGAAACATTGAGGGCCATGAACTGGTTTTTGTAGATGTAGAAGAGATCCCATGCCGTTGTGTTGGATGTGTTCCAGATGACTGCTGTCAGGGCAGCGCTCATTTTGTTTATAAGATCAATTGCTGTTCCTGCGATCTGAGGGTGTGTATTCGCATTTGAGATCATCTCCTGGGTCCAGCGGTTGAGTGTCTTGAGCATTTCATCCCTGACCCTGCAGTCTCCTTCATTGATACACTGCACCGCAACCCTTGTGAGTTCCTCTATGTATCCAACGGGACCTTCAACCATCTCCTTGCGGGCAACAGGATCAAGTGTATTGAACCATGCAAGGTAGTCCTCGTATGGCCACAGTATTGCATTTGAACTGTTTGCAAGTTTCTCAAGTTCACCGGGGGCCCAGTTGGCAACATTTATACCGTTTTTGATCATCATCTCAACCAGTGCATCAGCGTCCTGCGGTATTTCACCAACACTGTAGCCCTCTGCCTTCATGCGCTTGAGTATCTCAATGATACTTTCGGGGACATTAAGGTAACTTGCACCTATGTTCTGCTTACCCGGCGGGTAGTTGTAGTATACAATTGCCACCTTTTTGTCACTATTTGCCATGGTCTGGAGTCTGATCCAGTTGAAGGCCCTGCTGACAAGTTTCTCTATCCTCTCTGGAATGGTCACTGTTATGTCCCACTGTGCACCTGTTTCAGGATCTGAACCTATCTCACCCACACCTATGGCAAGTGGTTCTATCTGACCCTGCATCTCTGGCTGTGCACACTGCCAGTAAACTGACATCCAGCTGAATCCCTCCTCTGAGACAATCCACTGACCAATTGTTCTGTATGTAGAACTGGTTATCATTGCCCTCAGAACAGGGATATTTGATCTATCAAAGAACTTGGTAACACTGGCACCGGATGTTGTTGACCCGGTTATAAACGTCAGCATATCTATGATAACGTTTGCCTTGACAGGGTATTTTTCAGGGTTGGCCTCGTACTGAACAACGTTTGATGCATCTGTGAGAAACTTTACTAGGGCTGAATATACGTTCACCGGCTGTACTGTGCTGATCTTGAGACTCCTTATTAGGTTACCATTATCAAGTATCTGAACCTCATAAACATTCGCACTTGAGACGCTGGTAACACCAAGGATTGATGTGAGGTCAGTGTAGTTCCCTATTCCCCTGATGGCAGTTATGTTGTAGGTCTGGTTTGGCATGCATAGCGTCTGGATAATGTTCTGCATACCAGTCTGGTTGAGGATGACATAATTTGACCATGTACCTATAACTGGTATGACGTTGAGTCCCCTTGAGACGAGTGCATCGATTATCTGCTGCATCGCATCAGCGTAGGTGACCTCCCCTGTGGATCCAACATAGCTCAGGACAGCCACTGTGGGTTTAGCTGGATCCAGAGGATATCTTGTGAAGTAATCCTCCTTTGTAAACCTCTGACCATCACGGTAGAGGAATTCTGATGACAATGGAGAAGCTGGTTCAACAGTCGCAGGCTCCCAGCTGCTGTTCCATGGTATTCCGCGCATGTTATAGTACATCTTTAGTGCGAGTTTGAACTGATTTTCAAGGTTTGTTTTGCCCGCTGCTGCATAGTACAGGGCGCAATCTATCCACTGATGCAGTGCTGTGTTTCCAGGGTATTTCTGTTTATATGCTATAAGAGATGTAAGGTCTCCGTCGTGACATGCGCCTATTAAAGTACCTGGTCTATCGTATGTTCCAATATCACTGTCGTTAACACCAGTGAAGACCTCTGTATTGTTTATTCTGCTCAATTTGACGAGAGTTGGTCCGCTTTCAAATGCAAAAAACAGTTTGTTTTCTAATATTGATGGATGGGCTCTTATAACAGCTTCAAAGGAACCGTTACCGGCGAGCTGTGTGCCCCATTCAGCAATTATAATACTGGAACTGTTGATGAGTGACAGTATCTCATCGCCTGTCATGTTACCTATCTGTGTGGTGGATCTTATCTGGAAATTCACCCTCTTCGCATCCCTGTTTGTGAGGTTCATTACAGTGTATGCAACTTCATTGTAACTCTTTGTGGCTGTAGATGACCCTATAACCAGTACAGTAGTTGAATTAACCTCCGTGCTGTTGTCTGCTGCTGCCACGCTCTGGCAGAACATTAACATGAGAAGAACTGCTGTTACTGTGATCAGATGTTTTCTCATGATCTTTTTCACCTCCTTTGAATTTTTCAATATCCATTTATTGTGAAGACAATATAAATTATTGTTATTACTATTTTGAGGCAATTGAAAAATAGAGTATTAATAAAGAAATTATATTACTTATTTTATATGTGTATCAGGAAAAAGTAATACCAATGGTTAATAAAAAAGAAAAAGATTGGGGGTTTATTTTCCTGCTCCGCCCCTGAGGAATCCGAAGGCCACGAGACCAGCGGCAACAAGGACACCCACGATACCGTAGACGTACCATGAGGAGTCACCACCACTGGAACCTGAGGTCACATTCTTAACCTCATAGGCCTTTGAAGGGGTTGATGCAGGCTCCTCTGACACTGAAGATGCAGCGCCCACCTCTGCAGGTGAAGCAGCCGTATCCACACCCGGTGAATAACCTGCATGTCCGCCGCTGATACCATCAGCTGAACCTGAGGGAACACCACCAGGAACACCACCAGGAACACCACCAGGAACACCGCCCTGGTTTCCGTTCTGTGATCCTCCGTTGTTCACCGGAATGAGGTCAGCAAGGGTCCTGTTTGCAGGTATGCCCTTAACGTATGCAATGGGGTTCTGACCGTTTGCACCGGAGAGGATCATCTGAAGTTCACTCTCTGTGATGAGCCTCTCAGCATCGTAGGTCACAACCGGTGGAGCTGTCATGTAACTTGGTATCTCACCCTTGTAGAGGCTTATGAAGCCAGCTATCTGCTTCTCCCTTTTAGCATCATTGGTCGCACAGTCACTGGTATCGAATTGTGGCCATTTGAAGTCAATGACAACAGCCCTTCCAACCTTGTTCTTGTTGTCCCAGATAACAAGGATACCCTCAATGTTTCCGCCATAGGCGTATTCATTTTCAGGGTCGTTCTCTGTTCCGGGTACTCGAAGGTTGAAGTAGGTTCCCTGCCCGGGGGATACCCCCAGTCGGTAGACTATGGCGTCGTCCTTGCAGTAGATGGTGTTACCGAGGTAGATGTAGTTCTCATCCTCCTTGAGGGGATAGTTGTTGAATATGTACTCTGTTATCAGGTAGCCTGGTGATACACCTGGACATGCATGGTCATGGAAGAGGAATGTCAGCACCTGATCGTAGGGTGGGTCGTTCCTCCATGCATTTGCTATGCTCTGTATGTTGAACCATCCATCCTTTGCAAAGACCTTTGATATCTTGTTGCTCAGCTGTGTGCTGTTCAGGGTCCTTGGGCCTATGTCATTCACGAATTTACCGTCTGAGGCATTGCTTGCAACAAGCTGACCTGTTGTCGGGTCATAGTAGATGTAGACTGCATCCATTGTCATGCCATCGTAGCCTCTGAGGGCAAATGTGAACCATAGTGGCTTCCAGAGTGGCCTGTGTACCGGCAGGAGGGTTGCCCTGCTGAGCCTTGATCCCAGGACATCGAATACTCCGTCCCAGGCTGCGCTCATATCCTGTCCATTCACCCTTGAGTAACCAGCAGATGTTAACACCACAAGGTCCCTGTCATCCTTCTCAAGGTTTATACCCTTCTCTGTGAGGAATAACTGTTTTGCGAGGTTTGCAGCGTCAATTCCTATCTGTTTTATCTGGTTGTATGTGAGGTTACCCCATGATAATGTGTTGTTTTCACGGGTTGCATTGGAGAGTCCAAGACTGTCTATGTATGCCATGTCAAGGCCATGGGCAATCTGGGCAGGTATCTGGTATGTGATGTTGTTTACCTTATCTGTGGCGTTCACAGGGTTTTCTGTACCCAGCAGATAGTAGTAGTGTGTAACATTGAGGTCCTTAAGTTCCCTGACGATTGTAATAAGTGATGTTGGGTCCTGTTTCAGTTTAGCTATGAGCCATGCATTGAATTCAAGCTCTGTGTTCTTTCCGGTCTGCTGCTGGAACTGCCTCCTGAGTGCCTCCTTGTCAAACTTCATCACTATGAGGTCACCCTTGAGGGTGTTGGGGTTCCATCTTATGAAGCCAACAAGGTTGGTGTCTGCACCGGTGGCTGTTGTGTTGAATCCACTGTAGGATCCGCCCTTACCCGGTGTTGTGTCGAGGAACATTAGGAGTGAATCATCATCTGAGTCGCCCGGTACACCCACTGTCACGTAGCTTGTTATCTCACCGGGTGATCCTGGATTTGTAAAGTCCATGACTGGTGGATAGTACTTGAGGAGTGTCAGACTCATTGCATATCCGCTGATGGTACCCAGGCACATGTGCCCATGGAATGCAGCTGCCCTGAGAAGGTCTGATGGAGCTCCCTGGACCCAGGCATTGGCAAGGCTTGCAACAGGGAAAGCATGGTTCCCATATTTGCTTACCAGAAGGTTCCAGTTTGCCTCTGTCATGTTCTTTGTGAGGTCGATGGTGTATACCGCTTTACCGTTAACTGTTTTAATGACGACCGGTGATGTGCTTGCATTCTTGAAGTAGACTCCAAGGAGCGTTGCTCCTCTCTGGATTATGAAAAATGTGTCCAGTGGATCCACAGGGCTTTTCCTTATGACAAGAAGGTTGCCCTTACCATAGGTCACCCTTCCACCAGCCTGGTTGAGTATGCCCTCAATGACATCCTCTGATGTGTCGTTTCTGTATTTGACTATTCCTGCCGTTGTTATAACAAGCACGTTGCCGCTTGAGAAGTTGAGGATCTGGTCTGCCTTCTTTGTTATTTCCCTTCCCAGTTTGTAGGCGTCTGTGGCGTTCATTCGGAGCTGAAGTTTTGCGTAGTATTTTGTGTCCAGTGGATTTAGCGGGTTGGTTGAGATGGTGAATTCATGTAGAAGATCCCTGTAGCCGGGTGCTGTGACCTTGATCTTGAATTTTGTGGTGTTCGTGATGTTCTGGTAGTTGAATATGAGCTTTGTTATGTTTGCCGCCGGATCAAAGGTCTTTGTGAAGTTTATCTTTGTCCCGTTACTGTCAGTGATGTAGTTTATGTCAGGGTTTATACGGGAGTTATCGTCGGCGTATTCATATTTGACGTCAACCCCCACCTCACAGTTTGTATCAGCTGCACTCACAGAACCCGTAAGTGCCACAGCAACGAGAAGAACCATGAAAACCATGAAATACTGTCTTCCCATACCTTTTCACCTCCTTTTAAGTTCTTTAATGGTTAATAATGTACGGATCTTCCTTGGAGTAATAAGATATATAATGCTTTTGTTAATACTTTAAGGCCTTAAACTGGAAAAAATGTAATACTCAATTTTTTCAGAAAGAGGGAATTCATGGGGAAACCCCATGAACTGATTGCTGGAGGGAAAATTTAATATCAAACACCATTCTGGTGTTACATGTTACTCTTGAATGTCCCTACTATTTAACAATTTCTATTTTAAAATTAATAATAACCATCTGCTGTCATTCTCCCTGATGGTAATAAGTATAAGCGAGTGAATTCCTTTATCATGGGAAGTCAATCAGGACATTTAAAAACAAGTACCGAAGTGTTGTTAACCTTCCCTGATGGCAGGACAACTCCTGCCCTCCTGAATCCGGTGATATCATCATCACTGACAGGTGCGTAGAGGATAGCCCTCATACCTGTGTATGTCCTGTAGATAATCCGCGTTTCTGTATCAACATATCTGTGTATGTTCCTGAAAACCCTTCTCTTTGGCTCTGCAAGGGCCGCCACCATTAACACATCAAATTCAAGACCATCAATGACGGTTTCATCTCCAGTTATGACATTCACACCATCAACTCCAAGGCCTTCGATGACCTTTCTTGAGAGCTCAGCGATGTCTGGTTCGATTTCAACAACATTAACTCTCATACCATAGACGTGTGAGAGAAGAATACCTGTAAGGGGTAGGGGACCACCTCCAATAAAAACTGCTCTCTCCCCTCTCCTGAATCTTCCAAGGGCAGCCTCATTCTTAAGTAGTTCAAGGTACCTTGGGTAGAAGTAGAATGACCTGAGGGTCTCCCAGGGTGAGTCTGACTCTATGACCTCCTGTGCCTTTTCCATTTCAAGCTTCATCCCGAGATTCACGTAGAACTTCCTTATCAGGCTGAGTGCATGATTCATTTCAGCATCATCGAGGATGTGCTTTGCTGATTCAAAGTCAATGGTTGAGTCATGGGCTATCTCCTCGATTTCATCAAGAAGTGGCATGACCCCGCTGGTGTCCATCTCATCGAAGTGATAATTCATTCCCTCGAGTCTTGAGGCTATCCTCTTTATCTTATCCCAGTAGATGTAGCAGCTCATAGCGGTTCTCCTTAGGTCATGGTAATGTTATTGAACAGCACACTTTATAAGACTTGAGCACATATGTCATATATGAAGACAATCATGTATTACTTTATCTGGATTTAACACAGAATAATTATTACTTACTGGTGATGGATGTTATCGCTGGTTGAATGAGGGGGCAAAAAACACTGAAAAACAAAAGGTGATGGAAATTATCACTGTGGCTGAACCCATGAGTGAATCTGAACTTGAATCCATAAGAAACTTCCTCTTCAGGATAATCAGGAGGGAGTTTGGATTCGGATACATACCCGAGTACCACAGGGACATAATCAACCTTGAGGAGTACTACCTCAAACCCCCAAGGAACATCTTCCTCTTCGCCTCCCAGGGTGGTAGGGTAATAGGGACACTGGGACTCCGTGCCTATGACCGTGAATTTGAGGGCCTGAACTATGATCCAGAGACAACGGCCAGCCTGTGGAGGGTTTTTGTAGATGAGGATCACCGGAGGATGGGTGTTGCATCCAGACTTGTTGAAATCGCCGAGAAGGAAGCAGCATCACTGGGCTACCAGAGGATCTACCTGCACACACATAAATACGTCGGTGGTGCCCTCGAATTCTGGCTTTCAAGGGGATACCGTGTAACGGTGGACACAGGGAATGAACTCGGGACGGTCCACATGGAGAAGACCCTCTCATGCAATTCAAATGCAATTACCAGGATCCCTGAGAAAACCTCTGAACTCTCACATTCACTCCCCAGGACCCAGAAGGTTTAATTCCATGTTGGTTAAAAAGGAATCAGATGGCATTTGAACTGAATCATTAAAAAGAGGAGGAACAGGGCATCAGATGACATTTTTTTTGAGCGAAAGGATTGTTGCTGGATGCCCTGTTGAGCTGGCTTCCGTTTTAAGCTAGGAGGAATTCATGCTCACTAAAGTGGTTGTCACACGACATATAAATACTTTTTGAAAAAAAGTTATTACATGCTTTTAAATGAAAACTGGTTAAGTATTAATACATGATGATAATTACATAATATCTGTTTTAATCCAGAGGCGGCAGTGATTATTCCCTGAATCCATCAAGGAAGGATTCAAGGCTCCTGTAGGCTGCATCCACTGCCTCATCAACAATCCCGGGATCTGCATCTGAAAGCTCATCAAGGTACAGTTCAGCGCTGATATCAACCTTCAGTTCATCGGTGTACTCCACCAGCACAGTTATGTCAATATCAACTATTTCCTTGGCAGACACCCTCTTCAGTATAAAATCAGAAATGGTATTGTGGAGGAAACTGGATATCTCATCCAGATCCCCTTCAGTGAGTTTTCTGAGACTCAATTAGTTACCCATCCCAGGATTGATACCCGCGCCCTTCATTGCTTCCTGGATGTTGACCTGCATCTCCTGCAGTTTCTTCATGACGCGTTCTTCCTGTCTCTCAATTGTCTTCTCCCTGAGCTGGAGTGTTTCAAGTTTTTCCTGAAGTTCCTCTGTAAGTTCATCCTTGGCAACCCTGATGAGAATGTTACCTGAGCTCTTATATACTTCAGCGTCATCGGCAGCCCTTGAGAGTTCTTCAAGGGCCTTCTGTGTCTCATTAATCTGCATTTCAACCGTCTGTTTCTGCACAGATATTGCCTGTGCCTGCTGCTGCAGCTGCTGGAACTGAGCTAACTGGTGCTGTACATTCTGTGGAAGTTCCATATTATCACCTTCAAAATATCCAATTATGTTGATCCCATCAATTCAAGAATCTCCATGGAAAGCTTCACCCAGCGCAGTGACGAATTGAGAGCCGCCCTGAAGGATGCTGAATCCCCTGCGCTTATGACAATGGTTATCCTGCCATCATCAAGTTCCATGGACATGGAAGACCTCTGGGAGGGCGAATCCATGACCTCAGGTTTGATGGCCCTGTAGATCACAGATGCTGATTCAGGGTCCGTCCTGATATCTATTACGCCCTGAATTCTCCTGAGACCCAACTCACTCACCGACCCTGAAATCACGTATCAGGAGCTTAAAACCAGCGGGCGTCCCCCTGGCATCCATGAGCTCCATCACCCAGGCGTACTCTTCATCAGTCCTTATACTCCAGGCATCCCTGGATGAGGATTCATCCACCTCAAGGCCCATTAGATTGCAGAGGCCCTCAGATCCGGGAGGGCAGCTACTGACCCTTACCGCTTTATCTGCCAGTTCAGGTTTTTTCATTTCAAAGGACGGGTTGAAGAGGATGTAACCCCTCTCCCCTCCCCTTTCATCGAGGAAGGTTATCCTTGCAGGGTTACCGTGCCTCTCAGAGACCACAGCCACCGGGCCCCTGGCCTCGATGAGCACATCCCGCAGGCTCATCTTTCCCCTGTTAATGTACCTCCAGCCCATGATCCTGGAGAGCCTCTGGGAAAAGGACCTTGTGCGCTGGGATGGCTTTCTGGATGTTGTGAGGAGCATCCTACCGTGCCCTCAGGGTCCTCTTAACCGGAGGCACCTCCTTGAAGAGGATCCTGTACCTGCACCTTGGGCACTTGTTCTCCATGTACTTCTTGGGGTCTATGAGTGTCCCGCACTGGGCGCAGCGGTACAATCTACTTACCTCCAACTATCCTCTTGATGTTACGGGCTGCTGTCTTACCCATTGGGGTCACCGGGAGGTATGCTCCACCTGTGAACACAGCACCGCATTTTCTGCACTTCCATATGCCCCTGCTCTCCCTCTTAACACCGGGACGGTCACAGCTCGGGCATACGTGCTTCCTCTTCATCTCTTCTTCAATCTTTTTAACAGCTCTTTTAGCTTTACGACCGTAACGTGGACCGAAACGTCCTGTGATACCTACTTTCTTTGTTCTTGCCATATTATCACTCCAGTAAATATGATGTTATAGATATTGTCTGGTCAGTATTTAAGATTTAGGGAGTCATTGACTTGTCAAGGTACTCAATGAGCTGGGGCACCTTCTCCACTGCAATTGAGACTGCCTTAAGGACATCATCCCTTGTGAGTGGCCCCTCACCACCCTTCTGCATGGCGCATATGGAGCCCTCCTCAGTAACACCTATGGATATCCTTGCTGTGAGTATGTCCTCCTCCTCGAGGGAGGGGTCGAGCACGATCTCGTTTCCTATCTTGGCGAAGGTGCACATGAGGGCCTTCCTGTTGACAGGGAGTGGCTGCATCTTCTCCCTGTTGATAACGACCTCACCATCCTCAACCTCGGCTGCAGGTATCCTTGTATCCAGCAGGGCTGCCACGGTTGCAAGGACCGCTGCGTCAAAGAGGTTGCCATCATAGTCTATGATGTGCAGGTCCAGGAACAGCATCCAGACCTTGCTGCCCTCTATGATGCAGAGCTTCTCAAGGTCTATCATCCGGCTCTCCCTTATGCATCTGTCCACAACCCTTGACAGCTCCACTGACCTCTCATCAGGGGGTCCAGGCTCAAAGGTCGGTGATGCCATTGGAAGGAGCTCGGAGTTGGTGAGTATTACACCCATCTCAGGTGTGTCAGGGAAGGGTTCGCCTATCTGGGGCTTCACACCCACAATTATCTGGGTGTTTCCAAGTTTCACCCTTGAGGAACCCTCAGCCTTGGATATCACCCCTGTTTCGATGGATATGTCCCTGAACTCATGAAGTGACCTTCCATCAATGCGTTCCTTATTATTTATAAGGTCCGTTATACTCTTTCTTGTAATTTCAGGTATTATATCCATTTTATTCACCATACCTCTTTCTGAGGGCCTCCTTCTGCACCTCATGTATCCGGAGGCATCCCTCCACTGCAAGGTCAAGTGCCCTTTCAAATTCCTCGGGTGTGAGGTTTCCATCACTCTGGAGCAGTGTGATTTCACGTGTCCTCGGGAGTATCGCCACCGGTACGTCTGCCTGGCCCTCCTTGTCCTCCTCCTCAGAGAGGTCAAGGACCACCTGATCACCGACCTTACCTGCTGCACAGGCAACAACCATGTCCCTCATGGGTATTCCTGCATCTGCAAGGGCGACTGAAGCCGCTGTTATGCCAGCACACCTCGTACCTCCCTCAGCCTCAAGCACCTCTATGAATACATCGATGACTGATCTGGGGAATTTTTCAAGTATCAGTGCCGGTCTGAGGGCCTCTGCAGTTATCTTGGAGATCTCAACGGAACGCCTGTCAGGGCCCGGTCTCTTTCGCTCCTCAACTGAGAATGGTGCCATATTGTACCTGCACCTTATGACGGCCCTGTCAGGTCTCTGCAGCTTTCTTATCTGAGCCTCCCTTGGACCGTATACAGCCACCAGTATCTTGTTACCGCCAAATTCAAGGTAAGATGAACCATCTGCCCTTTCAAGTATCCCTGCCTCGATTTTTAAGGGCCTGAGTTCATCAAACGCCCTTCCATCCTCCCTGACGCTGGGGGAGGTCTTCAATTGATCCTGTGTGATGATAGTAATCACCTCTCGGAATTATTCTCATCCTTAACTTCTGCATCCCCGGCTTCCCCATCATCCTCTTCAGCAGCAGGGGTGTCTGTTCCTTCTTCCACATCTTCAGATTCCACTTCAAGGTCTTCAGACTCATCAGATACTTCCTCAATGTCCTCAGACTCCGGAGACACCTCCACATCCTCAGAATAATCAGATGCTTCCTCAAAATCCTCAGACTCCGGGGTTTCAGGTTTTTCTGTCCCTTCAGACTCCTCAACCTGAATCTCAGGTTCCACTCCTGTAAGCCTGTCGAGGAGTTCCCTCACACGGTCGGTGAGTCCTGAGGTGTGGGCCTCACGGTCTATCATGAGGACCACCTTCTCGGCTATCCTCTCCATGTCGGGTTCACCCTTGATCCAGACAACACCGTTCTGGCCAACCACGATATCGCAGTGGGTCTTCTCCTTGACCATGTTTATCATTGATCCCCTTTTGCCTATCAGCCTTGGCACCTTTGTGGGTGTTATGTAAACCAGGATGCCGTCCCTGAACTTTCCAAGGCCACGACCCTTGAGGCCAAGCTTCACCTTCTTAACCTCATCAACATCCACAACCCTCAAAAGCAGAACGTCCCCTATATCGAAGACACTTTCAAGTTCCCTTTTATCCTTGCCAAAGACCTCAGAGGCCGGTAAGAGACCTGTGTAGGGCGAGTTTATGTCAAGTCCCCACATTGAGAATCTGATGTCAGTTATCTCCCCGATCACCACATCCCCCCTCTTGGGGATGTACTTGCTCTGAAGTGGTATCACATTTATCTTCTTGTTTCTAACAGAAACGAGTCCCACAAAGGATGAACATATCCTGTTATCCTCTTTGAAGGTCCCCCTTCCAGGGAAATATTCGTTCTCTGCCAGAACCTGACCTGGAACAACCAGGTCCTTTTCATTTACAAGTAGCACGTTATGCCTCCCTGTTTTTTGAAGGCTAAAAGGAGAGGAGGATTATTTTATTAGCCTGGTTTCAACGTTACCGCCTGTGAGTTCACTGAGCTTCTGATAGAAGCTGTCCTGAAGGCCTCCGGGTATTTCAACCACTGCTATCCATGATCCGTCGTTCTGCCATTCCTCGTTGGTTATTTTCCCGAAATTTGATATTACACCGTAGGCTGACCCCGCCCTTTCACCGGGTATCTTGATGGCCACCCTGACCTTCTCAAATTTAATGGGAATCTTGGTTCTGATGGCTTTCAGGACGATGTTGACCTGCTCATCAACGGTCTTGAATGGATCAACATGAACCCTGGCTTCCTCCATGGCCTTTTCAATCCTCTTTGGAGGGTGAGGAAGTCCGTTCTGGGGGTTTATTGCCTCGCGTGCAATCTTATTGATGATCTTCAGGCGTTTATCCTCTATCATCTGCCTTCTCTGCTCTGCGGTGAGCTGTATTGTCCCCCTTCTTAATATTACTGGTGTTACCTCAAGTGGGTCCGCTGTTTCAAAGACCTTCCTCATGGCCTCCTCAGATGCCTTATCACCCTTCCTGGCGTCCCTGAAGACCTCCTGAACCGCAAGGACATCCTCCACACTTACATCTGAGTCTTCCCTGCGGAATTCAGCTGCCAGGTCAGGGTCCACAAGGACCTCGAACCTCTCGCCATGGGATTCAAGCCGGGCGATAACTGCATCTTCAAGGCTGACCATTTTTTACTCCTCTTCCTCCTTTTCCTTCCTGATCAGGAGCTCCTCAACATGGTCCCTGATCTCATCATCAGGAAGCCTTCTGTATTTCTTATCTGCGGCTTCTATAACAGCTATCTCAACACTTTCAGGTGTTGTTTTACCCTCAGTGGCCTCATAAACCGCGTCAAGTGCCAGTTCTATGGCCTGGTTGAGGTTCATGTCGTCGCTGTACTTCTTCTCAAATTCCTCCATTGCCGCCGGCCTTCCAGCCCCTATGGCCGTGGCCTTGTACTCTATGAGGGCACCGCTCGGGTCGGTTTCAAAGAGTCTGCAACCCCTGCCATTGACACCACCAATTATGAGGGCCGTTCCAAAGGGCCTGACACCTCCATGCTGGGTGTACATCTGTTTCATGTCACATATCTTCTTGGCCAGGCTTTCAACCCTTATTGGTTCGTTGTAGGTTATCCTGTTTATCTGGGCCTCAAGCCTTGCCTTCTCAATTATTGCACGTGCATCCGCCACCAGTCCGGATGTTGCAGCCCCGATGTGTTCATCTATCTGGAAGATCTTCTCTATGGATTTCGGTTCAACCAGCTTGCTTGTGGGCCTCTTGTCCACAACAAGAACTATTCCTTCCTTTGATTTTACTCCAAGAGAAGTGGTTCCTCTTTTAACAGCTTCCCTTGCATATTCCACCTGGAATAGTCTGCCATCCGGGCTGAATACTGTGATGGCCCTATCATATCCTGCACTCTGAAGTGGTTGCATTTTTCTAACCTCTCTTTATTGATGGATAATTTATGTAATCATGAGTCACGTGATGAAGATTTTAATCAGTATTTATCTTTCTTGGAAGGTTTAATAAACTTTTGTGTTGCCGAGCGTATCGTCCCTGAAAGGCCGAGGATGTGGATGGCGACCCTCACCCCGCTGTGGTGGTGGGCGCATGTGAGGGCCATCATGACCCTCCTCTCATAGCCCCTCTGACACTGGAGTATGCCCCTCACCCTGACGGCGTCTGGAAAATCGAACCTCCAGAGCTTCATGAGCCATAAACGGAAATTTGATGTTTCACACTCCCCATGCAGCTTGAGGCAGCTATCCCATATGAGGGAGACAAGTTCCTCCCTTGAGAGCTCCCTCTCACTGATCACCTCAAAGGCTATGTACCTCCTGGGGACCCTCAGTGTTGGTGGCAGTATCTTCATCCTCATGGACTCACCTTTAACTCTCAGGGAGGAGCCTCACACCCTCTGCAATCAGGAGGTGACGGTTCCCTGAGTCCTCAAGTATCGATGCGGGGGTTGATGTGAGGGATTCCTCTGCCTCACTGGACTCCATACCGAAGCATTCTGCGAGGTTCATGATATCGCCGGGAGTCCTCAGGTCATATATGGAGGAGGCCCTGCTGGTGAGGAGCAGTGGAAAACCGAACTTTCTGTGGAGTTTCAGGATCTCCCTGAACTGTTCAAGGACCCTTGCCCGTACCTTGAGCCAGGACCCGATGACGTCCGCCAGGGGGAGTTCAACAGCCACATTGTTTCTTGCAGCCTCCCTTGCGAGGACATGGTTGATGCCAGGGTCCCTCCTTGAAGTGTAGGGTGCTGAGAGGACATCAACCCGCCTGCTCTCACATGCGGCCCTGTTAACCTTGAGGTTGCCCCCTGAGACATAGATCACGTCAGCCTTTTTCCTGAATTTATTCACGGATCTCCTCATATCACGGGGGTCAGATGCATTTATCATTACACCCCTGGCTATCTCAAAGTCCTGGAGTTCAGGGTTCTCCCTGAGGGATTCAAGGTCTGATTTGAGGTCAGGGTATCTCTCAGAAGGGTATACCAGAACTCCGCCCTGATAGCCGAGACGTGATGCCTCAAGGAGGAGTCTCAGGCTGGAATCATGGTCCCTGCCCTGTATGTGGAAGTCAAAGAATTTCATCAGAATCCTTTGGGGAATCAATCATTCAAGTATCTTCCTGATGTTCTCTACCGCAACTTCCCTCTTTGCGGGGTAGGCCTCCACCTTGATCTTCAGGTGGATTGCATCACCGTGCCTCACGGGTTCCCAGACCCCCTCAAGGGCCTTCTGCTTGTCCAGTCGAAGGAAAAGGTTGCCGTTCTCATCGAATCTGTCCTCAAGTTCGTCCATGCGGCCCCTGAAGACCTCTGTGAATTTCTCCATGAATTCCCTGAGTGCCCTTCTGCGGTCCAGCCTTCCCCTGAGAACCGTTATGGGGTTTCCATGGTAGCCCTCGGCGCTCTCCCTTTCAGGTGTGGCCCCCGGGATTACGTTTCTGAGGGCCTCAATGACCTTTTCCTCGTCCTCTGTACCGTATACCATGAGGCGGTAGGAGATGTTGTGTATCATGTCCCTCTAAAAAAAGTTAAGCGGGGGGCTTTATCTTACCTTCTCAGCCCCTTTACCCCTGTTTCGGAGGCCCCTGTTCTTTTTGCCTTCACTTGTGAGGCCCCTGAAGACGCGTCCCCTGTGCTGTTTTTCACAGATCCAGTTTATCTTGGGGTCGTTCTTGATTGCTGGGTGGTTTGGATCCACGAGGATGACCTCATAGAACTTGTATTTTCCATCTTCCCATACCCAGTAGGAGTTGAGGACCTCCATGTTCGGGTATTTTCTTGCAACCCTCTCCTCTGCGATCCTCTTGATACTCTTTGCGGTGGTTATCTTCTTCACACCCATCCTCTTGGGCCTTCTACCTGCCTTGAACCTGGTTTTCCTCTGGCTTCCGCGTCTTACACGTGTCCTTACAACTATGTATCCAGGTTTTGCCCTGTAACCCAGTGCCCTTGCACGGTCTATTCTGGTTGGTCTTTCTATCCTCTTGATTACGGGATCCCTTCTCCACTTTGGAGCCCTCTCCCACATTAGCTCCCTTACATAGGAGTCCTTTGGATTCTTCCATGCATCTTTAACGTATCTGTACATCATTTACACCTCTATTCTGTTCGGCTTTACGCCACATCCATGGGAACGTATCCCTGAAAAATAGCGGTTTAGGTGCTACTACATCTGGTGTGATCACTTAAAAAGTTTACTGTCAGTCACATCAATGAAATGTCAGTGAAGGTCCGTTTAATGGAAAAATCAAAGGTGTTGTTTCAGTCCTCGAGGACCTCGTAGAGTATTCTCATAGCCTTGACAAAGGGTGGATTGCCTGAGGTGAGGAGAACAACACGCAGGACATCAACTATCTCATCCCTTGTGACTCCGAACTCGTTTATGGCACTCTGTATCTGTTTTTTAACTGCACGGTCATCGGAGTTTGCTGCTGTTATCCCGAGGGCTATGAGTTTCTGTGTCCTGTAATCAAGGACCTTACCTGTGTAGGCGGCCTCATTCAGTTTAACAACTGCCTCATATATGTCAGGGTAGTCCTCCTTCACGTGCACCATGCCCTTCCCATAGAAAACATCCTCTTTCATATTTAGCACCTCCATTCTAATTATGTTCAAGGCGATATTTATAAGTAACATGAGCCCTGATCTGGTGCTTTACAGAGAATAAACACATTAAAGGATGATAAATATAGCGCCTTTTTACAGAAAAGGTAAGGAGAATAAACGGCAAAAAAATGTAATTAAAAATGAATCAATGCTTTTCAGGTTTTTCAGCCGGCTGTGATTCTGTCTCGACCTCTGAAACCCCTTTATCTTCGGGATCTGAGAGCATCTCTGAGATTCCTGCAATGGATCCAAGTATGCCTGTGGCCTCCACGGGTAGCAGAATCTTTGTTGCCCTTCCATCTGCAACCTTTTCAAGGGCCTCAAGGTACTTCAGTGCTATTATATCATTTGTCGGGTCACCCTCGTGCATGGCCCTGAAAACTGACAGTATGGCCTTGGCCTGTCCCTCTGCTATGGCTATTTCCCTGTACTTGTTGGCATCTGCGACCTTCTTTATGGCCTCTGCCTTACCCTCTGCCTCCAGGATGGCTGCCTGCTTATCACCCTCAGCCCTCTTTATTTCTGACTGCTTGTAGCCCTCAGCCTCGAGGATAGCCGCCCTCTTCATACGTTCGGCCTTCATCTGCTTTGACATGGCCTCAACGATGTCACCCGGAGGCTCTATGCGCTGTATCTCAACACGGACGACCCGGGTCCCCCACTTGTCTGTGGCCTCGTCAAGCACCTCACGTAGCTGTGTGTTTATCATCTCCCTTGATGTTAGGGTCTGGTCGAGTTCAAGGTCCCCTATTATGTTCCTGAGGTTGGTCTGGGCAAGTTTGGTTATGGCCTGGTAGAAGTCAACGACGTTGTAGACAGCGTTGAAGGGGTCAACCACCTCATAGAATATCACGCAGTCCACCACAACAACTGTGTTGTCCTTGGTTATGACCTCCTGTGGGGGGACATCAACCACCTGTTCCCTCATGTCGACCTTCTTTATGGCCTCTATGAATGGTATTATGACCACGAGTCCGCTCTCCACGGTCCTCTGGTATTTACCCAGCCTCTCGACAACACCCTTCTCATAGGGTCTGAGTATCTTAAGGCTCTTGAATGCCAGTACAAGCAGTACCAGTACTATTATCAGCTCAAGTATCATTTCTGTTCCTCCAGTTTTTCAACAACGAGTTTAACGCCCTCAATGGCCTTCACACTTACCTCTTCACCCACATCAAGCACTGTGCCTGATGTGGCCCTCCATGTTTCACCATCAACCTTCACGAGGCCAGAGTTCTGGGGGCTGATTGCCTCCATCACAACTCCCTTTCTCCCTATCAGTCTATCGGATACTGCCTTTTTTGATGGTTCGCCGGTTATGCGTGCTGCGAATGGCCTTGAAACTCCAAGGAGGACAACTGAAACAGCGGCGAATGTTATGAACTGCGCTGTAGTGTCGAATCCAAGGTATCCGAGGGCCGCTGCTGCCAGTGCTCCAAAGGCAAACCATAGGAGGAAGAAGCCCGTTGTGAGCATCTCACCTATGAGGCATATGGCCGCTATTATTATCCATGACTCCGGTCCCATTAAACCCACCACATTTCATAATTCACTGAGTGTTTATATTATTTTCTATGGCTCCCCTCAGTTATTATCATATATGTGTCGATACCATGGATATAGTAATTTGTAATATAATTTATAAATTTATTAATATTTATATTCTGTTTGTTGTAGTTATTGTAATAATTTTTTCTGGAAAGATATTTATAGGGGTGGTGTCCATATTCTACCTCAAGGAGGTGGAGATCATATGATCGAAGATGAACTCAAATTTCTGGTTCTGGGTTACAGGGTGTACACCGGTAAGACCCAGAGGGAACTTGCAGACGAACTCGGTGTCCCCCTGGACATCGTAATAGCCATGGAGGAAGGGACCTACAGGCACCCCACAAGGAAGCTGATGAGGAAAATAAATGAACTCACCGGTGAATATGAGGTGAACCGCAGGCAGTTCATAAACACCGGGAAGGGCTACAGGCTCAGGGAGAGGCTCGGATCACAGTTCAGGTACTTTGTCAGGGGCCTTGACAGGATGAAGTACATAAGCCAGAAGGACCTTGAGAAGATGCCTGAATCTGAATGCTACAGCACCATTGGTTCAGTTGACCTTGACGCGTTTGAGGTCCTCAAAGCAGGTAAAATGTCCTGAAACTCCCTTTTTCATTAAATTATTTTTAAGCTCCAGATGACTCTCAGGTCCTTCATTAGAATCTAAGTGTTCTCCTTTTCCAGTCCTTCAGCTTCCCTTTCTAAGTGGCTATGAAAAGCTGGTTAAAATGACAATCTCTGCTCTTTATGCTCCATTCCGTTAAAGATCCATAAAAGTCAACCGCTACCATCAGATGTGATTTCCACAGGGCTTAAGTTATAATAGGAACCTCCATCATATAATCATCCATGAGGTTCATAACACTCGTTCTGAAGAATCCATTCAGAAGCCGTGCAAGGAGTCTCCTTGCAATTACAGGTATTGCAATAGGGATTGCAACCATAGTAACCCTTGGCGTTATAACAGAGGGTCTGAAGACGTCCACAGAGGACACACTGAAGGCCGGAGGCGCTGACTTCACCATAGTGGAGTCCAATGTCTCGGACATGTTCTTTAGCAAGATAGATGAGGAATACGTTGATAGGGTCAGGAATGTGAGCGGGGTGGAGGACGCTGTGGGGATCCTCATGGCGGTCCAGCCGCTGGATGACAACCCCTACTTCGTTTTAATAGGTATAGACCCTGCGAAGATCAATATGAGCCAGATAAAGATAACAGAGGGGAGAACACTCCAGGACCCTGATGCAGATGAGGTCATAATGGGCAAGGTTGCATCTGAGAACCATGGAAAGAAAGTCGGTGACACCATAAAGATAAAGAACCGTGAGTACAGGGTCGTGGGCATATTCGAGTCAGGTGATATGCAGCAGGACTCAGGTGCGTTCATCTCACTTAAGAAACTCCAGAGGATAGAGGATAAGGAGGGCAAGCTCACCATGATATATGTGAAAATGACCCGAAATTCAGCTGTGGAGGATGTCACCGATAGAATCGAGAAGAGGTACAGTGACCTCACAACCATAGCCTCCCTGGAGGACCTCCAGAGCGTCGACCAGGGACTTCAGACCATCGACACTGCTACATGGGCCATTTCACTCCTCGCCATAATAATAGGAGGTATAGGAGTAATAAATACCATGATAATGTCCGTTTTTGAGAGGACAAGGGAGATCGGAGTTCTCAAGGCTGTTGGCTGGAGGGACAGGAGGATACTCGCCATGATCCTTGGAGAATCTGTGGTCCTCACCGCCATTGCGGGTGCTGCTGGTTCAGTGCTCGGAGTCGCAGCGATACAGGTCCTCCTCGCCCTCGGGATGAAGGGATTCATAGAGCCAGTCTACAGTCCTGAAATCTTCATGAGGGCCTTTGCGGTGGCATTCACAGTGGGTATACTAGGAGGGCTCTACCCTGCCTACCGGGCCTCAAGGCTTGCCCCCACCGAGGCCCTCAGGTACGAGTAGGTGATAGCATGAAGGCCATAGAAGTCAGGGACCTCAGAAAGAGTTTTGATAGCGGGAGGATAAGGGCCCTTAACGGGGTCAACCTTGAGGTCGATGGTGGAGAGTTCATATCAATAATGGGACCATCAGGTTCCGGTAAATCAACCCTCCTTAACATGATAGGCGCCCTTGACGTTCCTGACTCCGGCACGATCTGTGTAGCCGGCAGGGACCTCTCAAGGGAAAGGGATCTTAGCCGGCTGAGGGCCGAGGAGATAGGTTTCGTGTTCCAGCTGCACAACCTCATACCCAACCTTACGGCCCTTGAGAACGTGGAGATACCCATGTTTGCGGTTAAACATGAGAACATGGAGGAACGTGCCATGGAGCTCCTTGAATATGTTGATCTCGCTGATAAGGCCCACAGGAAGCCCACGGAACTATCTGGTGGTGAACGCCAGAGGGTTGCCATTGCACGTGCCCTCGCCAATGATCCATCCATAATACTTGCAGATGAGCCAACAGGGTCCCTTGATTCAAGGACCAGCCAGAGAGTCCTCAGAAAGCTGAGGGAGCTCCAGGAGGACGAGGGGGTGACCCTGGTTGTTGTGACCCATGAACCAGACGTGGCTGCCATGGCCTCAAGGACCATCAGGATACTGGATGGCGTTATTGTGGACGACGGGTATTGAATACCTGCCCTGGACCTCTGTTGAGGGGGCAGATACCTCTTTCTTCTGAAGCCCCATCACCTGTAATAACAGGCCTCATGCAGTAGCTGATCACACCAACACCCAAATTTTGATTAATAACTTCCAACATAGTACTGTACATGACAGAAAAACTCAGCGTGGCCTGGTGCATAACCGGGGCCGGGGAGAAACTGACGGAAACCTACGCCATAATGAAGGATGTTAAGAAGATATACGGGGACCGTGTTAAAATAGACGTCTTCATATCGAAGGCAGGGGACCAGGTTGTGAAGTACTATGGACTCTACAGGGACCTGGAGACAAGCTTTGACAGGAAATGGGTTGAAATAAACGCAAATTCGCCATTCCTTGCAGGTCAGGTCCAGCTGGGAAAGTATGACTTCATACTTGTTGCGCCGTGCACATCCAACAGCACCGCCAAGATATCCCTGAGGATAGGGGATACACTCGTGACCAACGCCGTTATAATGGCACAGAAGGCCTCAGTACCTGTCTACATCATGCCATCTGACTACAGTGAGGGGAAGGTAGTAACAACACTCCCCAACGGTAAAAAACTGGAACTGCGGATAACAAAGGAGGATGTTGAGCACGTGAAGAAGATATCAAAGATGGATAGGACAGAGGTCTTCAGTGACCCACAGAAGATATACAAGATATTTGAGGAGTGGACATACCCCAAGGATCAGTAGGTTCCTGAATTTAGAGACCCTCACCCAAAAAAATAAAAATGAGGGATTATTCCTGCAGTTCCTGGATGGTCACACCGTAGGTGTAGACCGTCATACCTTCCTCTTCCATCTGACTGAAGGGTGCTGTGCCCTTGAAGTAGGCCCTTATCTCACCAGTATCTGCAATGTCCATTGTGAGTGGTTCCATATCCGTCATTGACTCAAAGAAGGCCATGGCAGCGTCTATGTCCCCCTTATCCGGACTTTCAAATGTTATTGACAGTGTGCCCTTCTGTTTCTCCTTCATCCTCACCCGGTTCTGATTTATTTCAAAAACATTCTCCCCTCTGTTCCTGTTCCCGCTCTCCTTCACAAAAACAACTTTGTCGGACATTATACAACCACCATCATAATATTGGCTGTTCTGTTTAATATATGTGGTGTTCAGTGAACATAAAACATAACTCTGCGGTGTCTGGAGGACAGGCATGGGCATGAAGACCCAATACCCCATGAACATATGTCCGCGGTGCCCCAGCGTATCTCAGGGATGAAGAACAGCTGAAGAATAATGAACATGACATATGTCCGCGGTGCCCCCTGAACATAGAACCTTCAGGGCCCAGCCAGTGATGTCAACTGAAAAGAGAGACTGAAGGACGAACCCTCCAGCTTCAAAAAAATGTGAATATTCCACTAAAACTTGTAACCTATAACACGGAGGAATTTCTTCCTTGCAGCTATATCCTCATCACCCTCTATCTCCCCGGGACTGTTACCATCAATGACGCCCAGAATACCCCTTCCCTGATCCGTCTCTGCTATGATAACCTCAACTGGATTCGCTGTTGCACAGTAGATGTTGACAACCTCCGGGACGTCCTTTATGCGCTGTAGGACGTTTATCGGGAATGCATCCTTCAGGAACACTATGAAGGAGTGTCCTGCTGCAATCTCAAGCATGGTCTCTGCAGCCAGTTCCTCGAGCTCCTCATCATTTCCCGCGCGCCTCACCAGGCAGTCCCCTGATGCCTCAGCAAATGCGATCCCAAATTTCGCCTGGGGAACCGTGTTCACAATTGCCTCATAGATGTCCTCGACCGTCTTTATGAAGTGGCTCTGTCCCAGTATGAGGTTGATATCCTCCCGGGACTCTATCTTAACCTTCTTTAACTCCATTGGAAAGACCCTCCCTAGATACATATTTAATTATGTGGAACTTAAACATTTAAGATGAGAAACTTTATTAAGGGAAGAGACATTTATCATTAATAATCATTATTAATTTTTCCTGACGCTGATGAGGTGTAATCATGAAAGAGAAAAGCAAGGAGATAGGTTCCCGTGTAAGGGAACTCAGGGAACTCTCAGAAATCACGGAAGAAGAGATGGCCGATTACCTGAAAATCGACGTTGAAACGTACCGCCGCTATGAGACAGGAGAGGATGATATCCCTGCAAGCATACTCTTCGAGATAGCCCACAGGCTGGGTGTGGACATGGGACTGCTCCTCACAGGAGAGGAGACCCGTATGCACATCTTCACCGTAACCAGGAAGGGCAAGGGTGTGGAGGTTGAAAGAAGAAAACAGTACCGCTATGAGAACCTTGCAGAGAAGTTCATACACAAGAAGGCTGAACCCTTCATAGTCACAGTCGAACCCCGGGAGGAGAAACCAAAAACCAACAGCCACCCTGGCCAGGAATTCAACTACGTCCTTGAGGGGCGCATAAAGTTCTACATACACGACAATGAGATAATACTCAACGAAGGGGACTCCATATTCTTTGACTCATCCTATGAACACGCCATGGAGGCCCTGGACGGCAAAAAGGCAAGGTTCCTGGCAATAATAATGTAGAGGTGTACCTATGACTGCTCTCATCAACGAATTCGTGAACCGTGTTGAATTTGATTCATACGAGGATTTCCGTGACAACTTCAGAATAAATGTCCCCGAAAACTTCAACTTCGCATACGATGTGGTTGACAGATACGCTGAAATTGAACCTGATAAGGTGGCCCTGGTCTGGTGCAACGACCATGGCGAGGAGAAAAGGATAACCTTCGGTGAACTCCGGGACCTATCCAGCAGGGCCGCGAATTTCTTCACCAAGGAGGGTATACAGAAGGGTGACACAGTCATGCTGACCCTCAAGGCAAGGTATGACTTCTGGTACGCCCTCCTGGGGCTCCACAGGATAGGGGCCATAGCAATCCCGGCCACACACATGCTCAAGGAGAAGGACATCGTCTACCGTATAAGGGAGGCGGACATAAAGATGGTTGTCTGCATAGCAGAGGACGGTGTCCCTGAAGTATTTGAGGGAGCCATCGCTGAACTGGGCTCAGATACCCGGAGGGTCCTGGTTGGTGACACTGATAGGGACGGCTGGATAAATCTCAGAAAAGAAATCATGAAACTTCCAGCCGACTTCGAAAGGCCAGAGGCCTGTGCCGGTGGGGATGACACCCTCATCGTCTACTTCTCATCGGGCACAACAGGAATGCCCAAGATGATAGAACACGACCACACCTATCCCCTGGGCCATATAATAACAGCGAAGTACTGGCAGAACGTCAGGGAGGACGGCCTCCACTACACGGTTGCAGACACCGGCTGGGCAAAGGCCATGTGGGGTCAGATCTACGGTCAGTGGATAGCTGGAAGCGCTGTCTTCGTCTATGACTATGACCGCTTTGACCCTGAGAAGATGCTGGAGAAACTTGAAAAATACGAGATAACCACATTCTGCGCCCCTCCAACGATATACAGGTTTCTCATAAAGGAGGACCTGTCAAGATATGACCTCTCAGGAATCGAATATGCTGTTACAGCTGGGGAGCCCCTGAACCCCGAGGTATTTGAGAGGTTCCGGGAACACACCGGCCTCCAGCTAATGGAGGGATTCGGGCAGACAGAATGCGTTGTGTGCATAGCAAACTTCCCGTGGATGGAGCCAAAACCTGGTTCAATGGGCAAGCCATCCCCCGGCTACCCTGTTGAACTGGTGGACAGGAACGGTGACCCTGTGGACGTCGGTGAGGAGGGTGAGATAGTCATAAGAACCGCTGAGGGCAAACCCCTCGGTCTCTTCAACGGATACTACAGGAACCCTGAGAAGACCTCAGAGGTATGGCACGACGGATACTACCACACAGGGGACACCGCCTGGATGGATGAAGACGGCTACATGTGGTTCGTTGGGAGAACAGATGACATCATAAAGAGTTCCGGTTACCGTATAGGGCCCTTCGAGGTTGAAAGTGCCATCATATCCCACCCATCGGTCCTGGAGTGTGCAGTAACAGGATACCCTGACCCCATAAGGGGACAGGTTGTGAAGGCCACCATCGTCCTTGCCAGGGGCTATGAACCCTCAGAGGAGCTGAAAAAGGAGATCCAGGACCATGTTAAGCGTGTGACCGCGCCCTACAAGTACCCGAGGATAGTTGAATTCGTTGATGAGCTGCCCAAGACCATAAGCGGTAAGATAAGGCGTGTCGAGATCCGTGAACATGACCTTGAAGGAGACGGTGAAAACCCATGAAGAAGGCCTATCCTGTAATAAACAGTGTGGAGTGCAAGGCATGTGAACGCTGCATAATCGCATGCCCCAGGAAGGTCCTCCAGATGAGCAGCAAAATCAATGAGAGGGGCTATCACTACGTTGAGTACCGGGGAGAGGGGTGCAATGGATGCGGAAACTGCTACTACACCTGCCCCGAGATAAACGCCATTGAGGTCCACATAGAGAGGTGTGAAGATGGCAACACAGATGGTTAAGGGAAACACTGCGGTGATAATAGGGGCAATGTATGCTGGCTGCGACTGCTACTTCGGCTACCCCATAACACCGGCAAGTGAGATACTCCATGAGGCTTCAAGGTACTTCCCAATGGTGGGAAGGAAATTCGTGCAGGCAGAATCAGAGGAGGCAGCCATAAACATGGTATACGGTGCAGCCGCAGCAGGGCACAGGGTAATGACAGCATCATCAGGGCCCGGCATAAGTCTGAAACAGGAGGGGATCTCCTTCCTTGCCGGTGCAGAGCTCCCTGCAGTCATAGTGGATGTGATGAGGGCCGGTCCGGGTCTCGGAAATATTGGACCGGAGCAGGGAGACTACAACCAGATTGTGAAGGGCGGAGGGCACGGAAACTACCGTAACATGGTACTGGCACCCAGCAGCGTCCAGGAGATGTGCGACCTCACAATGGAGGCCTTTGAACTGGCAGATAAGTACAGGAACCCTGTGGTTGTCCTCACAGATGCCGTGCTCGGTCAGATGGCTGAACCACTGCGCTTCCCGGAGGAGGCAGTTGAGCACAGACCAGACACCTCATGGGCTGTCTGCGGTAACAGGGAGACAATGAAAAACCTTGTAACCTCAATATTCCTTGACTTTGATGAGCTTGAGGAGTTCAACTTCTACCTCCAGGAGAAGTATGCCAGGATAGAGGAGAACGAGGTGAGATACGAGGAGTATCTGGTGGATGATGCAGAGATCGTCATGGTGGCCTATGGTATAAGCAGCAGGGTGGCCAGGAGCGCCGTTGAAACTGCGAGGGCAGAGGGTATAAATGTGGGCCTCCTCAGACCCATAACACTCTTCCCGTTCCCATCAGACAGAATCCGTGAACTTGCAGATGGTGGCTGCAGGTTCATATCAGTTGAGATGAGCAGCGGACAGATGAGGGAGGATATAAGGATGGCCTCAGGCTGCAGGGACGTTGAACTCGTTAACAGGATGGGTGGAAACCTTATAGAACTCAGGGATGTTCTTGAGAAGATCAGAGAAGTTGCGGGGGATTCCAGTGACTAAGAAGGTGATCAGAAAGCCGGATTCACTCCACGATGTATTTGAGAGGAAGGGTGGAAGCGCACCCACAGCAACACACTACTGTGCAGGATGCGGGCACGGTATACTGCACAAGCTGATAGGGGAAGCCATGGATGAACTCGGGATACAGGAAAGGGCCGTCATGATAAGTCCGGTGGGCTGCGCGGTATTCGCCTACTACTACTTTGACTGTGGAAACGTCCAGGTGGCCCATGGCCGCGCCCCTGCCGTTGGAACAGGGATATCCCGTGCAGAGGACGACGCGGTTGTCATACTCTACCAGGGCGACGGGGACCTTGCATCAATCGGCCTCAACGAGACCATACAGGCAGCCAACCGCGGGGAGAAACTTGCGGTGTTCTTCGTAAACAACACCGTCTACGGTATGACCGGAGGCCAGATGGCACCAACAACCCTTGTAGGTGAGGTGACTGTCACCTGCCCCACCGGCAGGGATCCCAGGTACGCAGGTTACCCCCTCCACATGTGCGAACTTCTGGACAACCTTCAGGCCCCTGTATTCATAGAACGGGTGTCACTGGCAGACCCCAAGCGGATAAGAAGGGCAAGAAGGGCCATTAAAAGGGCACTGGAGATCCAGAGAGATGGTAAAGGATACGCATTCGTTGAGGTACTGTCTCCCTGCCCCACAAATCTCAGACAGGACGCTGAAGGTGCAGAAAGGTTCCTCAAGGAGGAGATGGAGAAGGAATTCCCTGTAAAGAACTTCAGGGACCGTTCAGCCGAAACAGAGCCGCTGATAAGGTCAGAGAGTGACTTCTCTAGGGAGAGTCTTGACAGGATATTCCAGATCAGGGAGGACTCCGTCCCGGACCCTGTGGATGACCCTGAATTCCCTGAGGTGAGGGTGAAGATTGCAGGTTTCGGTGGTCAGGGCGTCCTGAGCATGGGACTGACACTCGCCCAGGCAGCCTGCAGCGAGGGCAGACACACATCCTGGTACCCTGCCTATGGCCCCGAACAGAGGGGGGGCACCTCAAGCTGCGGCGTTGTTATATCCGGTGAAAGGGTGGGTTCACCTGCAGTTGACACACCCGACGTCCTGGTGGCCCTCAACCAGCCATCACTCGATGAATTCGCAGATGACGTGGCCGATGGGGGAATCATACTCTATGACTCCACAACAGCCAGCTTCAGTGGTGGTGCCGTGAGGGCCATGGGTGTGCCCGCCCTTGAGATCGCAAGGAAACATGGAACAGCAAGGGCCGCCAACACGGTCATGCTGGGGGTTATGATGGCCCTCGGACTCACAGGCCTTGATGAGGAATCATTCAGGGAGGCCATAAAATTCACCTTCGCAGGTAAGGAAAAGATCATAGATATGAACCTGAGGATCCTTGAGGCAGGTGCAGAGTGGGCAAGAGAAAACATTGAGGGGGAATTATAATGTCCTACCAGGGAAGAGCAAGGAAATTCCTGGAATCAGCCTCCATAGATGTGGGGGACATGGTGCTGGTTGAGAAACCAGACGTCACCTATGAGGGCATGGTCCTTGACCGTGCAGACGATGCAGATGACAGACACATAGTCCTGAAACTTGAAAACGGTTACAATATCGGAGTTGAAATCAGCGATGCGCGGATAGAGCTCCTTGAGAAGGGATCCGAGCCAAGGATAGAACTCCCGCCAGTTGAAGCCGCTGAAGATCCAGAATTACCTGATGTATCAATAATATCAACAGGTGGTACCGTTGCATCCATAATAGATTACCGCACAGGGGCTGTTCACCCTGCATTCACAGCAGATGACCTTCTCCGTGCAAACCCCGAACTCCTGGACATTGCAAATATAAGGGGGCGTGCAGTTTTCAACATACTCAGCGAGAACATGAAACCAGAATACTGGGTCGAAACAGCCAGGGCAGTTTACGGTGAGATAAAGGATGGTGCAGATGGGGTGGTGGTAGCCCATGGAACAGACACCATGCACTACACCTCAGCCGCCCTCAGTTTCATGCTCAGGACCCCGGTACCTGTGGTATTCACCGGCGCCCAGAGGAGCTCAGACAGACCCTCCTCAGATGCAAGCCTCAACATACAGTGCTCTGTCAGGGCAGCGACCTCAGAAATCGCAGAGGTCACAGTCTGCATGCACGCGACCATGGACGACCTCAGCTGCCACCTCCACCGGGGCGTGAAGGTGAGGAAGATGCACACATCCCGGAGGGACACCTTCAGAAGCATGAACGCCCTTCCCCTTGCAGAGGTGACACCCGATGGCATTAAAATCCTCGAGGAAAACTACAGAAAAAGGGGCTCAGATGAACTGGAACTCAGCGACCGCGTGGAGGAGAGGGTCGCCTTCATAAAGAGCTACCCTGGAATATCCCCTGATATCATAAAATGGCACCTCGATGAGGGCTACAGGGGTATCGTCATTGAGGGCACAGGCCTCGGTCACTGCCCTGACACCCTGATACCGGTCATAGGGGAGGCCCATGATATGGGAGTCCCTGTGGCAATGACGTCCCAGTGCCTGAACGGAAGGGTGAACATGAACGTCTACAGTACAGGGCGAAGACTGCTGCAGGCAGGTGTCATACCCTGCGATGACATGCTCCCGGAGGTTGCCTACGTGAAGATGTGCTGGGTCCTGGGACAGACAGATGACCCTGAAATGGCCTGTGAGATGATGAGGGAGAACATTGCAGGTGAGATCAATGAGAGGACATCGATAGCATACTTCAGGGGATGATACAATGGACTGGGAAAAAGTAGGACTCAAAATGGGCCTTGAAATACACCAGCAGCTTGATACAGAGAGCAAACTCTTCTGTCCCTGCAGAACAGAACTCACTGACTCTGAACCCGACCATGATATTGTGAGGAACCTCAGGCCAACCCAGAGCGAGCTCGGAAAATTCGACAGAGCAGCCTTCGAGGAGGCCATGAGGAAGCTCCACTTCCACTACGAGAACTACCACGAGGAAACATGCCTCGTTGAGGCGGATGAGGAGCCCCCACACCCCCTGAACCCGGAGGCACTTGAAATCGCAGTTACCATCGCACTCCTCCTTAACATGAGGGTCGTTGATGAGTTCCACACCATGAGGAAGCAGGTGATCGATGGAAGTAACACCGGAGGATTCCAGAGGACAGGTCTTGTTGCAACCGACGGGCACCTCGAAACCCCCCAGGGGACAGTCAAAATAGAGAACCTCTGCCTTGAGGAGGACGCCGCAAGGAGGATCAGGGAGACAGGTGACGGCGTGGTCTTCAGACTGGACCGGCTCGGCATACCCCTCGTTGAGATAACCACCGACCCCTCAATTAGTGACCCCCAGCAGCTGAGGGAGGTCGCCTACCAGATAGGGCAGATCCTGAGGAGCACCAGGGTCAAGAGGGGCCTTGGAACCATAAGGCAGGACCTCAACATATCCATACGTGATGGCGCCAGGGTGGAGGTGAAGGGGGTCCAGGACCTTGACCTCATACCCGAGATAGTTGAGAGGGAGGTCAGGAGGCAGCTCAGCCTGGTTGAGATAAGGAACACCCTCCAGGAGAGGGGCGCCATGGTTGAGGATGAAATATTCGATGTATCAGACGTATTCACAGATACAGAATCAAGGATAATCTCCTCAGCGGAGTCTGTACTCGCAGTTAAACTGAGGGGCTTTGACGGTCTCATAGGGGTTGAAATCCAGCCGGGAAGGCGCCTAGGCACCGAGATGGCCGATTATGCTAAAAAGAGGGGTGTGAGCGGCATATTCCACACCGATGAACTCCCTGCCTACGGTATAACAGAGGACGAGGTTCAGGGCCTCAGGGAGGCCGCTGGTGCCTCACCAGGTGATGCGGTTGTCATGGTTGCCCATGACAGGGACACCGCAGAGAAGGCCCTCAGGGAGGTTATAAGGCGTGCGGAGATGGCCATCCAGGGCGTCCCTGAGGAGACAAGGAAGGCCCTGCCAGACGGTAACACACAGTACCTCAGGCCCCTGCCAACCTCAAGCAGGATGTACCTTGAAACAGACATACCCTTATTCCGGATAGAGGATGACCTCCTGGAGGGCATCAGGAGGAACCTGCCTGAACTCCCCTCAGAGAAGAAGGAGAGGATAATGAGGGACTACGGTCTGAGTGAGGACCTGGCATCACAGCTCGTTAAGCGTAACCTTGTTGATGAATTTGAGGCCCTTACAGAATTCAGGGTCGATACCACTGTCATAGCATCACTCCTGGCCTACACCCTGAGGGAGCTCAGGAGGGAGGGCCATGATGTGGACGGGCTGGGCCTTGATGAACTGAGAGACGCCATTAAACTCCTTGAGGTCGGTAAGATCTCAAAGGATGCCCTCAGGGACATAGTGGCCTGCATGGCTGATGAGGGCCTTGCAGCGGAGGATGCTGCTCGTAAGCTCAACCTCCTGCTCCTCGCTGAGGATGAGATCGAGTCCATAATCCAGGAGATCGTTGAGGGTAACCTTGATATGATCTCTGAGAGGGGTATGGGTGCCATGGGTCCTCTGATGGGGCAGGCCATGGGCAGGCTCCGTGGAAGGGCAGATGGTAAGGTTGTAAACAGGATCCTCCGGGAGAAGATCCAGGAGAGGCTCTGAAAAAACCAGCCCCCTTTTTTTATTATTGAGGGTGCTCAGCAGACCCTAAAGCTCCACCTCCTTTTTAATATGAACCGGTTAACTGAATGTGAAATCTTTATCTCCACCGGTGACCAAGATAATGATTAAGGTGGTATGATGACTGATTATGACATGATAGTTATAGGGGCTGGCCCTGCAGGGCTCACAGCCGGTATCTATGGTGGAAGGCAGGGAAGCAGCGTCCTGATGCTGGATAAGGGCCCGGCCGGTGGACTGGGCCTCGAGGTGCCCATGATGGAGAACTACCCGGGATTCGAGATGATCGCGGGAATGAGCCTCGTTACAAAGATGAAGAAACAGGCCACCGCTGTTGCAGAGCTGAGGGAAATGGAGGAGGTTAAGGAGATAGAGAAAGGTGATGTGTTCACGGTCAAGACATCAAGGGACACCTACACCGCCTCGGCAATCATCTTTGCAACCGGCAGCAAACACAGGCAGCTTGGAGTCCCAGGTGAGAACGACCTTCTGGGGCGGGGTGTCTGCTACTGTGCAACCTGCGATGGCCCCCTATACAAGGGTCGAAAGGTCCTGATGGTTGGAGGTGGTAACAGCGCAGCCCAGGAGGCCGTTTTCCTAAAGAACATAGGCTGTGATGTGAGTATAGTCCATCGGAGGGATGAGCTGAGGGCTGATAAGTACCTCCAGGACAAGCTTCGTGAGATGGAGATCCCTGTGATCTGGAACTCTGTGGTTAAGGAGATAGGGGGTGATGAGAGGGTTGAGGAGGTCATCATCCACAACCGTGTAACCGGCAGGGACGAGACCCTCAAGGTTGACGGTGTATTCATAGCAATCGGCGAAGAGCCCCTCAACCAGCTTGCAGTTGACCTCGGTGTTGAGGTGGATAAAGGAGGCTACATCATCACAGACAAATTCCAGAGGACAAACGTGCCCCTCGTTTATGCCGCAGGGGATATAACAGGGGGTCTGAACCAGTGGGTAACGGCATGTGCAGAGGGTGCCATCGCAGCAACCTACGCCTACCGTGAAATACAGAGCTACTGAAAGTCACTTACCTACTAATTCTTTTTATGAAATGAGTTTAAATCAGGTTGCGCATCTGCTACTCTCCAGATATGATTATTCAGGATAGCATCAGCTTGAGTATCAAACACTCCTTCCCCGCAGGAAGATGTATATGATGTATGCAATTATAAGGACCACTAACACGGGTAGCAGCCATACCAGAACATAGAAAGCGACAACTGCAAGGACGAGTGCAACCAGAATGTAAATTATATCCACTGCCTCCATAATATTTAATTATTCGGTAAAATATAAATAGCTTTTCAGAATCAGAAGAGGAGAATGTTTATGATACTCATCATCAACAATCACGGGCAGTACAATCACAGGATACACAGGACACTCAGGTACCTCCAGATACCCTCCGAGCTTGTACCCAACACCACACCACTTGATGAGATCATCTCAAGGGACCCCGAGGGCCTCATACTCGGTGGTGGACCATCACTTGAGAGGTCCGGTAACTGTGTGGAGTACATACAGAAGCTTGAAATACCCATCCTCGGCATATGCCTGGGCCACCAGCTGATAGCAAAGGCCTACGGTGGAGAAGTTGCAACGGCAGAGGCGGAGAGCTACGCCCAGATCGAACTTGAGATACTCGACGAGGACGACATATTCAGGGGACTCGGGCCAAGGATGAGTGTATGGGCCTCCCACAAGGACGAGGTTAAGAAGCTACCTGACGAGTTTGACGTCCTCGCAACATCAAGCATATGTGAAGTGGAGGCCATGAAACACCATGATAAACCTGTGTATGGTATACAGTTCCACCCCGAGGTCCACCATACGAGGGAGGGCCACAGGGTCTTCGAGAACTTCTATGATGTCTGCAGGTCATGAACTGGGACCTGAAGGTACCCACCCTAACACGGGTCAGAACACCGTCCATCCTTAACATTAAATAGATGTCCTGCAAGATAATAAATCAATCATTTTTATTCGGTGATGCTTATGCTGAATCCATCTGATTTTATTGAAGAAGCAGTTGAAGAGATAAGAAGTACCGTTGGTAACGAAAAGGCCATAATAGCACTATCAGGAGGAGTTGACAGTTCCGTGGCATCTGTTCTTGCCGGTAGGGCCATCGGAGATAACCTCACAGCGGTATTTGTTGACCATGGACTCCTCAGGGAGGGAGAAGCAGAGTACGTGAGAAAAACATTCAGTGAACGCCTGAACTTCCGCTACATTGACGCCTCAGAGGAGTTCCTGAAGGAACTTGAGGGTGTCACAGACCCTGAGGAGAAGCGTAAGATAATCGGAAGGGTGTTCATTGAGGTCTTTGAAAGGGTAGCCGAGGAGATAGGTGCCAGGTACCTGGTGCAGGGCACAATAGCCCCTGACTGGATTGAAAGTGAGGGTCAGATAAAGTCCCACCACAACGTCGCGCTCCCACACGGACTTGTACTCGAGATAGTTGAACCCATAAGGGAGCTCTACAAGGATGAGGTACGTGAAATTGGCCTTGAACTTGGCCTTCCACGTGAGATGATCCAGAGGCAACCCTTCCCGGGTCCAGGACTTGCAGTGAGGATAGTCGGGGAGATAACCCGGGAGAAGATTGAGATATGCCGAAGGGCCAACGCCATCGTCGAGGAGGAGGTCGTTGAAAGCGGCCTCCACGAGAGTCTCTGGCAGTACTTCGCTGTACTTACTGACACCATGGTCACCGGGGTCAAGGGGGACGTGAGGGACTTCGGATACCTCGTGGTTATAAGGATGGTTGAATCCCTTGACGCAATGACAGCAAGTGTCCCTGAACTTCCATGGGATCTCATAAAGAGGATATCAAAGCGCATAACCGCCGAGATACCTGAGGTAACCCATGTGGCTCTTTCTGTAAGTGATAAGCCGCCAAGCACCATTGAATTTGCCTGAAAAGCCACGAAATCTTTTTTTCTGAATATCAGACCACAGAAAAAAACAAAACCCTTTTTTTCTTAAGATGCTTGAAAAAACACCAGCAGTTCCCCTTCAAGAGATGGAGATTATGAAAGTGAATCCCTCATTAACTAAATAAGTTATGAGTCACATAATTTGACGTATGAAAGACAGGATCCCGATATTCTCTGTTGCAAAAAACCGTGTTGAAATGGTTGAGAGGATTGAACTCTCAGATGATGAGTGGCGGGAGATACTTGACCCCGAAGCCTTCCGTGTTGCAAGGAAAGCCGGCACAGAGCCACCATTCACAGGTAAATATCATGACCTCCACGATGACGGCATATACCGCTGCATATGCTGTGGTACAGACCTCTTTGACTCAGAAACCAAATTCGATTCAGGGACAGGATGGCCGAGCTTCTATGATGTGGTATCAGAACACAACATTAAACTGAGGGAGGATCGCAGCCTCGGGATGGTACGCTGTGAGGTCCTCTGTGCAAGGTGCGACGCCCACCTTGGCCATGTATTCGATGATGGTCCCAGGCCCACAGGGAAGAGGTACTGCATGAACTCAGCGGCACTGAAGTTCATCCCGAGGGATCAGATAGGGTGAAATGCAGGAAGGTGCTGGAATGGCTGAGGACTTTGGAAGGTACTGGGTGGCTGGACTCATAATGGCAGTTGCAACAGAGTTCATCAACACCCTCACATACATCATCGGAACATGGAGACCCAATTTTTATCCTGAATGGATCCTCGGTCTCCTTACAGGGATCGCCGGTATTGCAATGTTCATACTGGTCCCATGGATCTACGGGCGCCTTGTGGAGTTCGTCTACATCCACTTCATCAGTGGTGAGGGCTGATCAGAGGCCGTTAAACATTGCAGCAGCCTGGTTAATTAACTCGCTGGCCTCGTTTATAATGAGCCCGGAGTGAACGAAGTGATCATCATAGAACCCTATGATCTCAAGGTAGGTCCCGACGACCCTAACTATCAAAATTGTGAAGATCAGCAAAAGCCCGGACCCGGGATTTCACCATGTTCCTGAACACTCTGCTGAGGAGCTATATAACCAAAAAAAATATTAAAAAAAGGTTTAGATTGTGACGTAGTTTGGCAGTCGCTTATTGGTTCCATAGAATTTTATGATTTTACTGTACATGTAAACGAGGCGTTGGAAGGGTATTCTTCCAAGGCCAGTAACGGCGTAATTTGGTGCTCGAGCATACCTGTCAACGAATGAAAGGATATTCTTTGCAACCCCCACATAACTCGACCTGTAAAGTCTGCCATGCCTATACCATCCACCAGGAGCTGTCGGACTTGCAACACTCCTCACAGAAATCGGAGCCACGTTACCAGCAGTTACATTAACCGTTGCCCTGCAAAGCAGGTAAAGGAACTGCGCCATACTATACCCCTGCCCACTGATTGTCACTTTACCTGGCAATCTACCATAACGCCCATAATAAGCTCTAACCCAAGAAGCAGCGTCAGTGAGCTGCCTAACACTAATTTTAACACTCGCAAAGGCTGTCAGATTATTTATTGCCAGGGTATAATTACCCGCTGAAGTCAAAGTGTAATTGAAACTCACAACCACCACACCACCAGCAGGAACCTCCACCGTCTTTGTAGCTACTCTCCGATCATTCACTATAAGTCCAGCTGTATAATTTCCTGGCAAGTCGCCAGTATTTGTCAAATCAGCAGACACTTTAATGTTCAGTGGCGCCACTCCACTTGTTGGAGTCATCTTAAGGTTCCCTGCTGTTATGTTGATGTTTTTGATGTTGTTGCTGGTGTTAGCGTCTCTTATGGTTGTAGTTTCCAGGTAGTGTGTTGTTTCGTTGTATAGTATTGTTGTTATGATTTGATAGTTTCCTGCTGGGACGATATTCAGTGTGATTGTTTGTGTTCCTCCGCTTGGTAGGGGGTCTATGTCTCGTGGGAATTCCTGGCTGTTATATTGTACTGTGATTGGGATTTTTGCGTTCGGATCTATCCTTGTTATATCTGCTTTCCCATTATTTTTAACCCTTACCTGTATACCGCCGCTTGTGCTGATATTTTCAATCATTAAGTCAACGATTAATGGTTTCTGATCCAAATTGTATGGTGTGTCACCTATACCATCACCATCAAGATCGTCTCCCGCATAATCTGACCAGTAATTACCCACTTCTGTCCCATTCCAATAATTGCCACTTAAATCTCCTGCTGTCTGGTTTGTGTTGTTAATGAAGTAATTCCCAACAATAGTATTGTTACCTGACCTAAATAGGAAGATTCCGTAGCTGTTGTTGGTGATGGTATTGTTACAGATGGTATTATTACCTGATTCAAATAGGTAGATTCCCCATTGGTTGTTGGTAATGATGTTGTTACAAATAATATTATTATCTGATCCAAGTAGGAAGATTCCCTCGTAGCTGTTGCTGGCGATGGTATTGTTACAAATAATATTATCTGATCCACCATATAGGCCGATTCCATAGCTGTTGTTGGTGATGGTATTGTTACAGATGGTATTATTACCTGATCCACTATCTAGGAAGATTCCCTCCTCGCCGTTGCTGGTGATGATATTGTTACAGATGGTATTATTACCTGATCCACTATCTAGGAAGATTCCCT